>Ga0316207_10000274_pt1 | contig 96557 bp, 74 predicted proteins | sample 6weekpyrite_MG_FD_204943 | JGI IMG/M metagenome (GOLD analysis project Ga0316207, IMG submission 204943) | Microbial mat bacterial communities from mineral coupon in-situ incubated in ocean water Damariscotta River, Maine, United States -... | ecosystem: Environmental > Aquatic > Marine >...
TTGGGCATGACGAATAGGGACAATGTGGTCAAAATCGCACCGGCGAGGAAATAGGGTCTGCGACGTCCAAGGCCGTTCCAGGTTCGGTCGCTGAAATATCCGATGATGGGTTGAACCAGTAATCCGGTAAGGGGTGCAGCCAGCCACAGCAGGGGAAGGGTATCAATTGGAGCGCCCAATATCTGGAAGATACGACTCACATTGGAATTTTGCAGGGCAAAGGCGATTTGAATCCCGAAAAAGCCGAAAGACATATTCCAGATTTGCCAAAAGCTGAGATTGGGCTTGTGCATGTCCGTCCCCACAGAATGTTTTCTGAATTTTTCATATCCTGAAACAGGTGGTCGATCTTGTCGAGGGTTATAAATCTGAGGCTTGTTGAAATTTGAAGATGAAAAGTAAAATCAGTTTGCGAAAATTTCCATCCCTTCATTTGCCGGGGGAATAACACAAGGCATTGATATTTTTCCCCTCTGCCCCGGTTTTGGGTCTGTAGGAGGCCATTGCCGAGGCTGTGTGCTTGCAAACTGCTCCGTCAAGTGCATCTTGGGGGTGGGTCATGCAGGTAATGAATCGCCGTGAACAAAAAAACAACTCGATTGGAAGATCTCGCCAAACAAGCCGGCGTGTCTGTTTCAACCGCATCAAGGGCATTGAATGACAGCCCGTCGGTCAATATGCGGACCAAGCAGGCGATCTGGAAGTTGGCCCGCGAGCTTGATTATCCGTTTCGTCGGCACATGCCGGCAGGGCCTGTTGGAGCCAAGGCGACGATATCAATAGTGGTGCCGCGCCCGCAGGGGCGGGACACTCGCTTGTCCGATCCGTTTTTCTTCGAGCTTTTGGCAGGTGTGGGCGATGCGGCGAGAGAGCGTGAGTGCGACGTTCATATCAGCCATGTCGCGCCTTCAAATTTTGACGATTTGCATAATGCCATGACCACGCATCGGGCCGACGGCGTGATCTTTGTTGGTCAAAGCACTCTGCATAATGCATTCAACCAATTGGCTGAAACAGAAGGCCGGTTTGTTGTCTGGGGCGCAGAGCTTCCGGAGCAAAACTATTGCTCAATCGGTAGTGATAATAAGCATGGCGCTTTGCGGGCAACGCGGCACCTTCTGCGTCTTGGCCGGAAGAAAATCATCTTTTTGGGCCAGTCCGATGCGCCAGAGGTTTTGCAGCGCTATCGCGGTTATCGTCAGGCGTTGGAGGATAATGGCGTCGATTTGGATGAAGACTTGGTCATACCATCTCATTTCGATATTGAATCGGCCGAAGCCTCGGTCGACGCCTTGGTCAAAAACGGGGTGGAGTTTGATGGCGTGATTGCCGCCAGTGACGTCATTGCCTTGGGGGCTATTCGTGCTTTGACTCATGCCGGCGTGTCTGTTCCCGGTGATGTGTCCGTTGTCGGTTATGACAATATTTCATTTAGCCGTTATTCCAGCCCTTCCCTGACGACCATTGATCAGGACATGACTAAGGCCGGACGGTTGATGTTGTCCAAATTACTGGATTTCAGAGGCCCGCAGGCGCGTCGTTCCGAACGATTGGCGACCGATTTGATTGTCCGGGAATCCTGCGGCGGGTAAAATCTGCTTTAGATGCGCTTGGCGATCAATCCGGCATAGGGGCCCAATTTTTTGACATCACCTGCCGGGCTGTTGATTGCCTCGATGTATGTCCACCCTTCTGGCAGATCCCAGTCATGGCTCTGATCGCTTAAATTAAACACGCATAAAAGCGCATCATCTTCATCGCCGCGTTCAAAGACGAGCAAGCTTTCAATGGGTTGGTCAATCATCCGCATGACTCCGTCGCGCAGCGCCGGGTATTGATTGCGCAGGCGTAAAGTCTGGCGAGCGATATTCAATGTAGATTGTGGGTCGCTTTCCTGGCGATCCACGGACAGATCATAATGTTTGGCATCGACGGGCAGCCATGGCTCGATCTCGGAAAACCCGGCATGAGGGCGATGGGATGCCCACGGCATGGGGGTTCGGGCCCCGTCACGGCCAAGGGTTTTAGGCCAGTTGAGTATGGCTTCCGGGTCTTGCAGGCGATCAAAGGGGATATTGGCCTGGGGAAGTCCCAGCTCCTCGCCCTGATATACAAAGATGCTTCCACGCAGGCACACAAGTAAAAACAGGGACATGTCAGCGAAAGCCTTTCGATGGCTCTCATTGGCCCAACGGGAAACGGCCCTGGGTGCGTCATGGTTGGAAAAGGTCCAGGATGGCCAGCCTGTGACATCATTATCGGGCCACAATTCCACACTTTGTTGAACGAGGTCTGCGTTCAGCTGATCGGCATACAGATAGAGGAATCCATAGGCGCTGTGCAGGTAATCACCCGGTCGGGTATAGAGCGCCATTTCATCTTGCGCCTGTTCGCCGCCGACTTCGGCAACCAGATAGCAACCCGGATATGTGTCAGCGACGGCCCGCAAGCGGGTCAGGAAGGCTGGGATTTCAGGCTGTGACTGGTTGTGGAAATGGTGTTGGAAGTCAAACGGGCGCGTTCTTTGGCCCTGACCTTCGGCAATTGGCGGGTTATCGGTCAGTGTGCGGTCATGCATCATGAAATTGACCGCATCCAGGCGAATGCCGTCAACACCCCGATCTAGCCAAAATTTCATCGTGTCTAAAATAGCGTCCTGTACATCAGGATTGTGAACATTCAGATCGGGTTGTTGGGACAGAAAGTTATGCAGATAGTACTGCCCGCGTTGGGCATCCCAGCTCCAGGCAGGGCCGGCAAACACGGATTGCCAGTTGCTGGGCGGTGAGCCATCCGGCTTGGCATCCGCCCAGACATACCAGTCTGCTTTGTCATTCGTGTGTGAAGAGCGGCTTTCCTGGAACCAGGCGTGTTCGTCTGAGGTGTGGGCATAAACCTGATCAATGATCACCTTGAGACCCAAGGCGTGTGCTTTGGTGAGCAATTGATCAAAATCATCAAGGGTTCCGAACGTTGGGTCAACGCCCCTGAAATCAGAAATGTCATAGCCAAAGTCGTGCATCGGGGACGTGAAAAACGGCGATAGCCAAATCGCATCCACGCCCAGTGAGGCAATATGGTCGAGATGGGCCGTAATGCCCGGCAGGTCGCCGATCCCGTCATTATTCGAATCAAAAAAACTGCGCGGATAAATCTGGTATATCGATGCGCCCCGCCACCAATCCGTATCGGTCTCGGTATTAATGGAGATTTGGGAAAGGGCGTCAAAGGTCACTGTGTCTCTCTTTTTAATGCTTGGTGTTTTTTAGAGGAAAGAAAATTTCCTGAGGCCACCAAAAGATTGTAGGCAGTATTTTGCACATCTTTGCAAAATTTTGCAATTGATGCGTCATTCTGTCAATAATAGAATTTTCCCCAAGATATCAACAGCTATAAGGTTTCGCAATTCCACATTACGTCTGTGGCATATCTGCATCATTCGCGAGCTCGTTATATTTTGCGCAAATTTTGTGGTTGAAATTTGAGGCGATTTTCAGTAATTTGCAAATCTTATGGGGCCACCCGTGTATCTTGCGGTGAGCCAGAGGGAGAGAATTAATGGGTCATTTCACGAAATCACGTCGCAATTGGCTAATGGCCAGCGCGGCTTCCAGTGCAGCGTTAGTGCTGGCTGTTTCAGGTTCCGCTTTCGCGCAGGATGAAGACGATGAAGCAGACGACGTCATCACGGTAACAGGTTTCCGTTCATCGATCGAAAGCTCGATTGCGGTCAAGCGAGAAGAAACATCAATCGTTGAGGCTATTTCTGCGGAAGATATCGGCAAACTGCCAGATAACTCCATCGCTGAATCACTGGCGCGCCTCCCCGGTTTGACAGCGCAGCGACTGCGTGGTCGTGCCCAGGTGATCTCGGTTCGAGGTTTGGGTCCGGATTTCACAACGGCTCTTCTCAATGGTCGTGAACAGGTCACTGCCGGTGATAACCGTGGTGTTGAGTTTGACCAGTATCCTTCTGAGCTTCTCAACCAGGTCGTTGTCTATAAAACACCAGATGCGAGCCTTGTGGCTCAAGGGTTGGCTGGTACAGCTGACCTACGCACAATTCGCCCACTGGAAGCGGATGAAACACTCGCTGTGAGCGCCCGTTATGAGTGGAATGAATATGGTGCCTTGAACGCCGGGTCCGCTGATGATGGACACCGTCTAACCGGCTTCTTTGTTGATCATTTCGAGAATGATACAATTGGTTTGGCTCTGGGTTTTGCTCTCCAGTCTTCACCGACACAAGCCGAGCGTTGGGATGCCTGGGGTTATCCGGGTACGGGTGGCGGAGAAGCCGTAATTGGTGGTGCCAAGCCGTATGTAGCCTCCAATGAACTCGAACGGACCGCTATTGTCGGAACGCTGGAATTTGAACCCAATGCCCAGCATCACACAACGATTGATGCCTTCTACTCACACTTTGAAGATAACGGTATCCTGCGCGGTATCGAATTGCCGCTCGCTTGGTCTGCGGCCTCGCTACAGCCTGGATACACCATTGAAGATAACCTTGTCACACAAGGACAATTCAATGGCGTCATCGGCGTTATGCGCAATGATATCCGCACCCGTGAAGCTGATGTGACATCCTTCGGCATCAATCACGAGTGGATCGTTAATGATCAATGGACGGTTGAAGCTGATCTCAGTTATTCCTCGGTCGAGCGAAATGATCAGGATCTGGAAACCTATTCCGGTGTGGCCAACACATTGGGCTATGGAACGCCGGACAATCTTGGCTTTGCCCTTGATGGTCAAACTTTCGTATTCAATCCGTCAGTCGATTATGCCGACCCAAGTCTGGTGATGTTGACCAGTCCTCAGGGTTGGGGGTCTGACCCAACCGGTGTGCATGCGGGTGGCCAGGTTGGTTTCCGCAAACTGCCACAAACCGAAGATGAGCTGACCGCTTTCCGTTTGAGTGCAGAGCGCGATTTTTCTGCCGATAGCTGGATCAGCAGTATGGAAGGGGGCGTCTATTACTCACAGCGTGAGAAAAGTAAGGATTCCATCGAACACTTCCTGTTCCTGAATGACCCGACAGCGACAACAATGGCTATTCCGAGCCAGTTTGTGCTTGCGCCAACTCAGTTGGGATTCCTCGGTATTCCGGGCATGGTCAGCTATGACCCGCAAGCTTTGGTCTCAGCAGGCATTTACGACCTGGTGGCGTTGGACCATGGTGATGTGACAGCCAAGCGCTGGAATGTTTCCGAAGATGTCCTGACGGCTTATCTGCAATTCAACGTCGACACTGACATGGGCGGTGTGCCGGTTCGTGGTAATTTTGGCGCTCAGATTGTTAGTACTGATCAGTCTTCGACTGGTCCGGTGAGTATCGGTAATGTCCAGCTGGGTAATTATACGGCGGGTGACGACTTCACTGAAATTTTGCCAAGTGCAAACTTCTCCTTTGAGGTTGCTGAAGATACCTTCCTGCGTCTTGGTGCAGCTCGCACGATGATGCGGGCGCGTATGGATCAAATGCGCGCATCACAACAGGGCGGTGTGAATACATCGGTTTGTACAGCAGGCGGTGTTGTCGGATATGATCTGCAGGCGGGGCGTGTTTGTTTGGGAGCCGGCGGTGGTAACCCGGCCTTGCGCCCTTACATGGCTGACTCTTTCGACATTTCGCTTGAGCACTATTTCGCCGATGGCGGTGGTTATGTGTCCTTGGCAGGCTTCCATAAGGAAATCAATCAGTGGATTGATGGCTCAACGACGATTGCTGTCGACTGGGGTCAAATCGGTGTCGAGGCGCTCGATGATATCTATGGTGCTGGTTATGCTGCGGCTAACCCCCAAGGATTGATCGGTACAAGTTCCGCTCCAACCAATTCGGATGGCGGTTACATTCAGGGTATCGAATTTGCCACCAATATTCCGGGTGACGTCTTTATGCCAGCCTTGGAAGATTTCGGAATTATGGCTAGCTTCTCCTATACCGATAGCGAGATTGAGCCAACGCCGGGCAATATCCAGACGATAGCCGGTCTTTCCGAGCGCGTGGGCAATGTCACGGTTTATTATGAAAACCAGGACGGGTTCTCTGCTCGTGTTTCCAACCGCTGGCGTTCGGATTTTCTCGGTGAGGTTACCGGTTTCGGTGCCGGTCGTGAATTCCGTGATGTCTTCGGTGAGTCCGTGATTGATGCCCAGATCGGTTATGAGTTTGCAGGCGGCCGCTTTGATGGCTTGTCTGTTTACTTGCAAGGCAACAACCTGACCGACGAGGAATTCGTCACCGGCAATAGTGCTGATCCACGTCAGGTGAAAGACTTCCAGCAGTATGGATCTACCTATCTGTTTGGTTTGAGCTGGAGGCGCTAGTCTCAAGCTATCCTTCCCGAGTGAAAGCCCCTGTCAGCTTGCGAGCTGGCGGGGGTTTTTCTTGGGCTGATATGTCACGTTATATGCGTCTTTCATCTCCAGCATCGTGATGTAATCATTAAGTGGAGAGGGGGAAATTCAGATGACATCAAATCCCGTCAAAGACGTGATCATCATTGGCGGCGGCACAGCCGGTTGGATGGCCGCCGCGGCGATCTCTAAATTTCTGGGCAATACAGTATCAATCAAGCTGATTGAATCCGATCAAATCGGTACTGTTGGTGTCGGCGAAGCCACCATTCCCCAGATCAAGATCATCAATGCAGCGCTCGGTATTGATGAAGCCGATTTCATTTCCAAGACGGGCGGTACTTTCAAGCTGGGCATTGAATTTACTGACTGGTTGAAACCGGGGCATTCCTATCTGCATAGCTTCGGCTCTATCGGCTATAATCTGAGCCAGCTTCCCTTTCATCACCATTGGCTGCGCAGCCGCGCCAACGGGAATAAGACGGCACTGTGGGATTATTGCCTGAACGCCGAGGCGGCGCGAAATAATAAATTTTCTCCCATGCAAAAAGTTGGATCATCCCCCCTGCCTGGTATTGTTTACGCTTATCATTTCGATGCCTCGCTCTATGCCAAATTTCTGCGCTCCTATGCCGAGCATAACGGGGCCATGCGTATTGAAGGCAAGGTCGTTGATACCAAACAGCGCGAAGACGGCTTCATTGACAGCGTGGTGATGGAAGATGGCCGGATCATCAAGGGTGATCTGTTTATTGATTGCTCGGGTTTTCAGGCGGTCTTGATCGAAAAGGCCTTGAAGACCGGGTATGTAGACTGGCAACATTGGCTCCCCTGTGACCGGGCGATGCCCATGCCCAGTTCAAATGAGGACAGTTCAAACGGAGATGCCGTTCCAATCCGTCCCTACACTCAGTCCATCGCCCATAAGGCCGGTTGGCAATGGCGTATCCCGTTGCAACATCGCACCGGCAATGGTCATGTCTATTCCAGCGCCCATATGAGTGATGAAGAAGCCGCAGACATATTGCTCGCCAATCTGGAGGGTGAGGCCCTGGCTGATCCACGAGTCATCCGTTTCAACACGGGTCGGCGGGAAAAATTCTGGAACAAGAATGTCGTCACAATCGGATTGGCCAGCGGTTTTCTGGAGCCGCTTGAATCCACCTCCATCCATCTGATCCAGTCCGCAATCAGTCGCTTGATCAACTTTTTTCCCAATGCCGGTTTCGCCCCGGCTGACAGGGATGAGTATAATCGCCAGATGATCCTGGAGTTTGAGCGTGTGCGGGATTTTATCATCCTGCATTACCACGCCAATGCGCGCACAGATTCAGAGTTCTGGAAAGACTGCCGCGAAATGTCGGTGCCTGACACTCTGACCGAGAAGATTGAGCTGTTTCGTGCCAATGGGCGTCTGTACACCCGGGAAGAAGATTTATTTGCAGACGCCAACTGGCTTCAAGTGATGTTGGGTCAGGGCATTGAACCTGAGGGCTATCATCCTATAGCCGATACGCTCGAACCTGAAAAACTGGAAGAATTTCTGGGTAATGTGCGCTCGATCATTTCGCAGGCTTCAGCGCGCCTTCCCAGCCACACAGATTACATCAAGGCTCATTGTTCAGCTACGCAAGACGGTTAGGCGTAAACCAATTCCTCAGCCTTGCAGAAGCGGTCAATATAGGCCTGATGGGTCGGGACGGGGCCGAGGGCGTCATTCATCACGCGACGAATGCCATCAAGGCGCTGCGTAAATTCCACGTCGCTGCGGAAGTCAACGAGCGGGTCATAGTGCTTGGGGGTGATGTTCTGGCCCAGCAACACGGCCAGCCAGCTGGGGTTGAGAAAAAGCTCCGGTCCTTCGGAAACCACACGACCAGACGCCCGGAAGTGATCGATCTTGTATTGGAGCGTGTCCGGAATTTCCATGGATGAGGTATATCGCCAAAGTTCTGCATCATCGCGCTCGGTCGCGTGGTAATGCAGGATGATGAAATCTCGAACACGTTCATATTCGGTGATCGTCAGGCGGTTATATTCCTGACGCGCCAGCGTGTTGTCACTGCGCTCCGCGAACAGGGCGAGAAAACGGGTAATGCCTGACTGGATTAGGTGCAGACTGGTGGATTCCAGCGGTTCCATAAACCCACCGGACAGGCCAATGGCGACACAATTATGGTTCCAGAACAGATTGCGCCGCCCGGTTTTGAACCGCAGCAATCGTGGATCAGCCAAAGGCTTGCCATCCAGATTATCCATCAGGATATCTGTAGCTTTTTGATCTTCCATATATTGGCTGCAATAGACATGACCATTGCCGGTGCGATGTTGCAGCGGGATACGCCATTGCCAACCGGCTTCGCGCGCTGTTGATCGGGTATAGGGGGTGAAATCCTCCGTGCTTTCGCAAGGAACAGCCACGGCGCGATCAACGGGTAGCCAATGGGTCCAGTCGACATATCCGGTCTTCAGGGTCTTTTCGGTCAATAGTCCGGCAAAGCCAGTACAATCAAAGAAAAAGTCGCCTTCAATCCTGCGGCCATCCTCCAGGACAACACCGGTGATGTCGCCGCTTTCCCCGTTCCGGTCGACGTCTGACACTTTGCCTTCAGTGCGAACAACGCCCCGTTTTTCAGAGTATTTTCGCAGGAATTGTCCGTAAAGGATCGCATCAAAATGATAAGCATAATCAAAGGTGGATTGAACCAGTCTTTGATCTGGAGAAGGCGGTGAAAACAATCCGTTCTTGGCGATCTGCCAGGCCATGGAATAATCATGAAACTCGGTCGTATCGCCTTCCGTTTTCGCTTTTAGCCACCAATGGTGAAGGGGTATGCGGTCAAAATCCCGGCCATGGGTGCCAAAGGGATGAAAATAGCGGTTTCCCTTTCGCGTCCAGTCGACAAATTCAATACCCAGCTTGAATGAGCCTTGCGTGGCTTTGACAAACTCATTTTCATCAATACCCAGAGACTGGTTGAACAGCTTGATCGGCGGGATGGTGGCTTCACCCACTCCGACAACGCCAATCGCTTCTGATTCCACCAATTCAATAGCGCAATTACCCTGCGTCGCATTGACGATGGAGGCTGCCGTCATCCAACCGGCTGATCCGCCACCAACAATGACAATTTTGCGTAATTTGGTGTCGGACATCATATGCGTTCCGCTTGAGGTAGGGGTTTGACTCTTAGCCACAACAAGGACGAGATCGCCAGGGACAGGGCGGCAACAATAAAGAGGAGCCCTTTGTCCTCAACGCGTTGCAACCACATCGCAATGCCGAGACTGACAACCAGTTGAGGCAAGACGACCGACAAATTGAAAACCCCCATGAACAATCCCATGCGGTTGGCTTCGATGCGCTGGGACATGATGGCAAAGGGCAGGCTGACCATAGCGGCCCAACCGATGCCTAAAACAGCCATGATAATATACAGCGAGATTGCCGATGTTCCGAACATATAGGCTGCGACATATCCGCCAGCCATGATTGCTAGGCATGCGGCCTGCAAACGCACACGTGGGATTTTTTCAGCCAGCGGTTTCAGGATAAGGGCAGGCAGGATAGCCGCCACGGCATTGAGGGTAAGAAAGCTAAGATTGATCGCCGGTTCCCACACCTCGCGCCCTTGGCCCGGCAGGGCGTATTCCAGATAGGGATAGTAAAAGACAAACATGGCTTGTACGCCGAGCCAGCTGAAAGAATGGGCGGCCATGATCTTTTGAAACTCGGTCATGTCATTGCCCGAGGCATCAGGCGTCGGTTTTTTTAGCGCCACCACCCTGATCATCAATATTGCGGTTGCGCCCGCACACAGCCATTCGGCCGTGTAATCGGTTCGTTCAATGTCCATGAGCCGCATGGACAGGGCGTAGACATTATAGATGAAGACAGCCCACAAGGGTTGGGTTCCCTTGATCACTAACCCCAAGTCAAACCCGATTTGATCTGGGGTGTCTCCAGCCAGATCGCGCGGCTCCTCCATTAAAAGAGCAGGTATAAGCGTGAATGCGAGTACCAGTCCTATCCCGAAATAGATCAGGAAAATATTCCCCATTGTCGCGCCGATGGCATAGGCCAGAACCCCGAAGGTGCCGGAGATGGTCTGCATCCAGGTATAGCCGCGCGTGCGTGCTTCCCCTTCAGGGGTCAGATCAGCAATGATCGCACGGGTTGGATTGAAGCCGACATTGATCGACAGATCGAGCACCAGGACCACAGTCAGTGCTACGCCGATAATGCCTTCAATGCCCAGTGAGGCTGAGATAACTCCGATGTTAGGAAGAGCCAGCAGAGCCAAGGCTGATATGGCCCCACCGATTATGATGAAGGGGCGTCTGCGCCCGCCCCAGAACCAGGCTTTGTCCGAGATCAAGCCGATAATCACTTGCACAAGAATTCCGGAAATGGGCCCGGCGGCCCAGACCAGGCCAATATCGTGAATCTCAAGATTGAACTTGTCGCGCAAGATCGCGCTGAGGGCAGCGATCTGGATAGAAAGTGCAAACCCCATCGCCGTCGAGGGCAAGGCCATCAGGCCATAAAACGGCTTGCTCAAGCTCTTTTGCATATTCAGCATGTCAGGTCTCCCCACCCATTTGTCTGAAAGCACATTTATGCAAAAGTGTGACAGATCAAACTGGATGCGTCACGTCTTTCATGTGTAATAATAGCAGAATCCGGTTGATTTCTGCGTTGACATTTTTTCGCAAAAACATGTCGCTTCTGTCTGGATTGATGTTATCATCACACGCGCTTGAAGGGGAAGCAGGACGTGATTTCACAAACAGGAGAAGAATGGTGGCGCGGTGCGGTCATCTACCAGATTTATCCGCGAAGCTTCCTCGATACCAATGGCGATGGTGTCGGTGATCTGCCGGGTATTACATCCAAGCTGGCTTATATCGCTGACTTGGGTGTGGATGCGATCTGGATTTCGCCCTTTTTCACCTCTCCCATGCGTGATTTTGGCTATGACGTTGCCGATTTCTGTGATGTTGATCCCCTGTTTGGCACTTTGGCAGACTTTGATGTTCTGATCGAAAAAGCCCACCAGCTGGGCCTGAAAGTCATCATCGATCAGATATATTCGCACACCTCTGATCAACATGACTGGTTCAAGCAAAGCCGCGCGGATCACATCAATGACAAGTTCGACTGGTATGTCTGGGCTGATCCGGCACCGGGAGGCGGACCGCCCAATAATTGGCAGTCCTTTTTCTACGGTCCGGCCTGGACCTGGGATTCACGGCGTTGCCAGTATTACATGCACAATTTCCTGCCCGAACAACCGGATCTCAATATTTGGAATCCGGACGTGCGGGCGGCGATCCTGGACACATTGAAATTTTGGCTGGATCGGGGGGTGGATGGTTTGAGGCTGGATGCCATCAGCCATCTATTGCATGACAAACAACTCCGAAATAACCCGCAAAAGCCCTGTAAAAACCCTCGAAAACCCGGCGATATGCAGGCTCAGGAATTTACGCTTGGTTTGCCGGAAATAGCCGATTTCATGAAAGAAATCAGGGGTGTGCTGGACCAGTATGATAATCGTTTTGCTGTCGGTGAAATCGGCGGAGATGACCCGGTCAGTCAGTCCGTGACCTTCGCTGACCCGGAAACCACGTTGCAAACGGCCTATAATTTCAGCTTCTTATTTGAAGCGGAGTTGACGCCAACCCTGCTCAAGAAAACCATCTTAGAAAGCCTTGAGCGCCATCCAAAAGGCTGGCCGACCCAAGTGTTTTCTAATCATGACGCGGTCCGTGCGCCATCTCGCTGGGGTGGTGAAAATTTCGATCCTGACTTTGCCCGCATGTTGAATGTACTTCTGCTAAGCTTGCGCGGCTCAGTCTGCCTGTATCAGGGTGAAGAGCTGGGCCTCAATCAAACAGATGTGCCGTACGAAAAATTGGTGGACCCTGAAGCCATAAAAAACTGGCCGCGGACATTGGGGCGCGATGGGGCCCGTACGCCCATGCCGTGGCAGAAATCGGTAAAAAACACAGGCTTTTCAAGGCATGAACCCTGGCTACCCATAGATATCAGACATCCTGACTTGGCGGTGAGCGAACAAGAAAATGTGCCCGGATCGACACTGGAAATGACGCGGCATGTTTTGCGTCGCCGTCGAGAGCTTCCTGCTTTGCGCTGGGGAGATATCAAATTTGTTGAAGCTGATGACACCTCACTCGTTTTTACACGCCATTTTGAGGGCGAAACAATTTTATGCGCCTTCAATCTTTCAGCCAAAAGCACGCGTTTTAACCTTCCTGAGGGGCGGTGGAGCGCGTTGGAAGACTTCCCGGCCCTTGGCCAGATAGAGGATGGCGCGCTGAGTTTACCGGCGAACGGCTTTTTGCTCGCAGAATTTCTAAAATGATGACATTCAAAGGAAATATCATGACCTCCCGGATGCGTATTCTGACCAGTTTCTTCACTGCTGCCTTCTTGGCATCTTGCGAAAACCAGCCAGAGGAAGTCGTGATAGACAATGCTGTTTCTACAGAGACTGCAGTCGAGGTGATTGAAGAGACGCCAGCGCTTGCCCCTGCTCTTTATCGGGCTGAAATCCGGGATGAGCGCGCGATCTGGTTTTACCAGTCCGGGGGCGAAGCAAGATCACTCGACCCGGCAGATTATCGTTTGTCGGGGGTTGATGGTCGTGAGATTGAAATCACAACCATTCTGCCCTCAACGGCCACAGAAATGATGATTATTCCAGCGGAAAATCTTGATGTGATGCGTATGTATCATATTGAAGTTGAGGGTGTTTCCCAGCGCGTCCGGGCCCGGTTTGATGGTTGGTTCCGCCATGTTTATTCCGACAAGCAATTGGGCGCGAATATTGCCGAAGATGGCTCCCAAACCGATATCCGCATCTTTGCACCACGTGCCGATCAAGTGCGCCTTTATCTCTATGACAATGCCGAAGACAGCCCGCAGCAAGCGCGCCAATCCCTGTGGATGGAACGGGATGAAGATGGGGTGTTTGAGGCGTCATTTGAGGGTGATTTGCACGGCACTTACTATGACTTTACCGTCCATGGCCCGACTGAACCCGGTAGCCATTATTACGAGACCCACCCGGTCCACATTTCTGATCCCTATGCCCGGGTCAATGTCGATGCGTTCGGCAAGAGCCGTATCTGGCGTCCGACCATCCCGGCAACACCCCTGGCCAATGGCCGCCCCGCGATGGAAGATGTGGTCTCCTATGAGCTCCATCTTCAGGATTTTACCGATTTGCTCCCGGTCTCTGATGAGCTGGGCAGCACGTTTCCGGCAATGGCCACGTCCGGCCTGACTAATGCCCGCGGAGAGCCGATAGGTTTTGATCATTTGATCGATCTGGGCGTTAATGTGGTGCACTTTTTGCCGGTGCAGGAGTTTGTCCATTACCCGACAGAAGAATGGCGTGCCCTGCGCGGCGATCACCCAACACTTCAAGCCTTGGGCATTGCCGATGAGGATTACCAATGGGGCTATCGCACCTCCCACGCCTTTGCCATCGAAACCCGCTATCGTCAGCAAGGCAGTGATTATGGGGCCCAACGCGACCAGTTCCGCGATTTGGTTCAAGCCTTTCATGATGTCGGTATAGCTGTGATCATCGACCTCGTCCCCAATCACACGGGCGAGCATATGGAAGGGCGTGACACGCCGATCAATTTCGAAGCCCTGGGCCGTCAGTATTATTATCGCACCGATGATGAGGGACAGCATATCGGCATGTATGGCAATGAGGTCAAAAGCGAGGACCGGCCTATGGTTCAGCGCTGGCTGTTTGACCAGACAAGCCAGTTGATCGAAGAGTTTGGCATTGACGGTTTCCGCATCGATTTGGCGGGTCAGATTGACGAGCAGACCATGATCGCCCTGCGCGAGCATCTTGGCGAGGATGTGATCATTTATGGCGAGGCCTGGATCGATACCAATGATGTTTATGTCCGCAATAATCCCGATTGGGACTGGTATAAGGAAGATGCGCCGATCACCTTCTTTCAGGACACAGCGCGCGACGCTTTAGTCGGCTCGCCCTTTATTCTGGAAAATCCGGAGACTGATCTGGGCTATTCCGGTGGCAATGAAACCCTGCGCCCTGACGTGATGGCCGCCATCGCCAATAATTTTGACGATGAATCTATCTCGCCAACCCAAGGCATCAATTATATGGATATCCATGATAATTGGACGCTTGCCGACCGCTTTGCCCTCAATGACTGGGATGGCCGAAATGGCGTCAACGAAGCCGGATATCGTGTGGCAGCAGGCATGCTGCTGACCTCATTGGGGCCGGTTGTCCTGCATGGGGGCTCTGAGTTTATGCGCTCCAAGGGGGCCGCTCCCCTGCACGAACAATATCTGGAAACGGATGCCGGTATTCTTCACATCAAGGGCCGTGAGGACACTTTCAATGTGCGCACGCCCAACCAGTTTGTTTGGGACAATATTGGCGGCACGCCGGAAGACGGTTCCGTCAGCGATTTTGCTGCCATGCAAGCTTGGTGGAGTGGTTTGATCCACTTTCGTTTAAGCGAAGCCGGACAGCCCTTCCGCACAAGCGAGACGGTGACGGAAGAGTACATCCAATGGCTCACACCGGAAAATCAAAACTTGCTCGGCTATATCGTCGATGAAGCGGTTATGGTGCTGGTCAATGTCGGCGATGAGGATGACCGCTTTGAGCGCATCACTTTGCCAGAAGGCAATTGGCGTCAAATCGCTGATGGCCAGGTGATTGATCATATCAATGGTGTTGAAGGCCCTGATGCCTCATTGATCGGCGGGCGTCATACACTGACCACCCCCGCCACCAGCCTGCAAATCTGGATCAGGGAGTAGGGGGTAAGTGCCGACGCAGGTATCGCCGGGGAAAATTGTCCACTTTCAATTCGGTTCAGGTATTATGTGCAACCAACCAAGGATTGAGATAGCTTGCCCCACTTAGGCTGCGATTGAATTTTTAAAACGAGAGAAACACGTGTTTATGAAACGAATATTTGTTCTGGTTTTGATGTTCTTTTCTTGTGCCCAAAAATCTGCCGCCCAGCAAGGCGAACCTTACTCCCAAGAATGGCAAGAGGCATTCGAGGTACACGGGGTTTATGAAATCAGTGACCCGCAAAATTGCTTTTTCAGACCTTTCGGTCCCACTTCAGTTGCTGCCCACAGAGGCTCTGTTGTCATCAAGGAAGTTTGTACATTTATAGAGACCGAAAACGAGTCGGTTTCAGTAAGAGAGGAGTTGACGGTCGTTGAGTTTGACGGCGAAGCCGTTTTCAGGACTCCATTGAATCAAGCGCTTCAGTTAAGGCGTGTTTTAAGAACAGGAACGGTCTGTGAGAATGGTGATATTCTGTTCACCACAAGGCGTTCATTCAGAGAGCCTGAGAGAACAACAATCGTCAGTCATATTGTGCTTGAGCAAGGTAGTGGTAATTTGCTGAGCAATCAGATTTACGAATTCCAAGAGCTTGCTCCGAGTCGTCTTAGAGTTTCAAACCCGGCCAATGGTCACCTTGTCCAAGCTTTTTCTGATGGAAATTGGAGTGAATCTGATTGTGAGGGAATGGCATTTTCAAGCAATCAGCACTTCGTGGAAAGATACATACATCAATCTCATTGGTATAATGACAGTGTCTTGCTCCTTGCAACTTTCCCCGGATATCCAGATATAATCAATCGACCTGATTATGATCAAATTGTTTGGGGGTTTGATGTTCATTCAAATGAGGTTTCTGAATTTGCAGAAATTGTACGCTCTGAACAAGTTGGGAGCTATTTGACTTCAGTTTCTGATCAAGATCACATTTTGGTTCGCCCGGGAGCTTTCGATAGGCAAACTTCAGAGGGCGCTTCCTTGGCCCACGGTCATATGCCCAACATAAGAGGGCAATGTGAGTTTCATCGCCAATCCAACCAAACTATCTGTCGATTGGCAGATCTCTCATATGTTTTGGTTGGAATGGATGGGAAAGCTAAATTTTTTGATCCGGAGCGAGAGCTTGGATTTGTTGATTATAGCCAAAAATTTCAAGTCTCGAATGGCTTTATCGCCGTAATAGGGCGGACAAATGTCGCGCTTATTTCATTGAATTAGCAGGTAAATTTCGATTATTTCAGGTTTGCCTATGAGAGCTTTAGGTATCCCATTTAAGCCCTGCGGAAATATTCCCGTGCTTCAAAGGCCAGGGCTTTGCCTGTTTTCTTCATAGTCACAACGACACGGCATTCTGTGTCACCGGAGGCGATGGTTTTGGGAAGGTCCACTTTGGCATAACCGCAATTGTCAGCCGCGATCCGACCGAAAACATTCGATGTCATCATGCAGAGTGATTTTCGACCCACAACCTGCTTTCCAAAGGGGCATTTTGTATTGGTCAGGACAATCTGTTCTGGGGAGATAGATTCAATTGAAAAGTTTCCATCAATGCGCCTTTTAAGATCCACCAGTGCTGACGCGATTTGGTTGATTTCCATGCGCTCTGTTTTGCACAGGCTTTGATACTCCGTGTTCATCAAAGAGCCGATGCGTGTCCCGACAGCGCTGATGAAAACTCTGGCTTCATTGAGACCAACGGCCTCTTCCAGGGTCGTTGCGAGCTCCTTTACCACCTCACGCAGGAATTGATTGACATCCCGGTCAATGGGCAAATTTTCAAAAGCGTTCTCAATATCTTTCACGACAAATCTCACCAAGTCCCATGCCTTGGATCGGCCCAAGGCTTTATCACAAAAGAAAAAGGGTCTTGTAGGTGTATAATTTGTTAAGCAGCTGATATAAAATAGGTAATAGTATATGAGCCATCTTGATGGAATGGCCAATTCAACATCAAATGCCTCATGAATTTATACATTTGGCTATATTCCAAGCAGGCTGCTTCTTGGCATTCCCCTCAATATTCCCCGTCCGGGCTGTCGATCAAACCACCAAAGAAAATGGCATTGAGGAACAGCTTTTCCGTACCGCGGAAGGTGGCGCGGAAATTGGGATTGTCTGCAAACAAGATCACTGATCCGCGCCCAAGACGTTGGGCGATCACAGCGGGTGTCCCTGCAATCTCGTCCTGACGGCGCTGAGAGGCATAGCCTGATAACAGCGGATCATCACTGTATTCAATCACAACGGCAAACGGATCGTCTTCCGGCCGGTTCAGGACCAGTGTGGTATTGCGATGCAGGGCGATGTCACGGTTTTCATAACCAAAGCCAATCGGGTGGCTAATGTCCAGATCACCGGCAAAAATCGCGCCACCAATCACGTGTTCGGCGTCATCAATCGGCATGTCACCATAATTCCGGCGTACATCGGTCTCTTCTTCGCTGTCTTCATCGTCGCCGTCTTCCTCGGCCTCATCCTCATTATCAAGAGGGAAGAAAGCATCTTGCGCCATCTCGGCGGCTTGGCGGGTTGCAATGACCACACCGCCTTCTTCACGCACCCATTGAGTGACGCGCTCCAGGGCATTGTCTGACAGGCTGGTATTATTGCCGCCGACGATAATCAGATGTGTATAGCGCGACCAGTCCAGCCCTGAGAGTCGATCCTTGCGGCGCAAGGTGACCGGCATATGCATGCGTTGATCCAGCTGATGCCAGACCTCACCGGCATCGTAACGAGCCAGACCATCATCATAGAGGACAAGGATTTGGGGTTGATCGACAGAACGAAAGCCATTGCCATCACCCAGATCAGGTGTGTTGCCAGGTGTTGAACCTGAAGCAACCGCCAAAACGGGAACATTGTCTTCTTCAGTGATGGTCGATACCACGGCATGGATATCATCACGGGAAACGTCTTGCCCCATCAATGGGATAAAGACTGTGCCAGGACCGTATTCAATCAGTCCTTGAACGGTTGAGATCGTGGTGGGTTGCGTGGCCACCCGCACCCTTATGTCCGCTTCCAGCAAACGATTGAGCGCACGCGGGGCATAATAATCCGACCAGCGCATGACATAGCCATAGTTTGAAACCGGTGGTGTTTCTGGATTGACGCCACCGGAAAAGGCTTCAGCGCCCAGCATATTGTCTGAAAATCCACGACCCAAAGCGGCGTATTCAAGCCCGTAGGCCAGCGGCAATGTCCAGCCGGAAACATCGTAAAATACGTTTTCCTCAAAGGAAGTGAGCCGATCAAACAAGCTACGGATCATCGTGTATTGCGGCTGGCTCATCTCAACGATGAAAGCCTCGCCGGGACGGAAGGTCTGACCATCCTCACGCACATCGCGGGCGAGGTGATGCACGCGGATATCATGGCGATTGAGTAGGTCGACAAACAGATCTAGGCGCTGTGGATCGCCCGGTGCCGAGAACACATAGGCATTGGTGCGGTCATCATCGCCAGCTTCAAGCGCATCGGCGAAAAACTGACGCTGATAGGCGGCAATCTCATCGCGGGCAGCGAGGCCGCCTGCGATAGTGGTCAGTGAGGTGCGAAAATGCGTGCGGATATTATCAGCATAGCTGACCAAACCGCGCTCGGCTTCGATCAGACCGCCGCGTGCCGCGCCGATTTCAAACAATATACCCAAGGAGCCATTGACCTGCGGGTAGGTTGAACCCTTGCCAACATAGAAATTATCAAACCCTTCCTCGGTCGTATAAAGCCGGGCTTCCCGGTCAAGAAATTCAATATGGTGCTGGGCAATTCCCAGCGTCAGATCGCGGGCCTGTTCGGGGATCAGCGGATTGAGGCGGTGGGGTTCACCGGGGTGGAAATAGAAAGTCGATTCCGTCCCCATCTCATGGAAATCCGCAGAAACCTGCGGCTTCCAGCGATGCCATTGGGTCAGCCAGGCTTGGGATTCAGGCTGGGTTTGAAGCAACCACTGACGATTGAGGTCAAACCAGTAATGATTGGTCCGTGCTTCCACCCACATATTGTGCTGGGCGTGGGCAGGGTCGGTAACGGCCACGTTTGAGCCAAACATTTCAACATGATTGGCCCGACGCGAATGACCGTCGGGATTGAAGATGGCGGTAATCAAAATGACGCTGTCATTCAGGGTTTGCTCAATCGTTTCACCTTGAGCCGCAGCCAGATGGTAAAGAGTCGGGATGGAGGCATCCATGCCTGCCGATTCAGCGCCATGAACCCCATAATTCAGCCAGAGGATGGCCGGGCCGTTGCCGGCTGGTGCTTCAGGGTCAAGCTGAGCCAGATGTTGGCTGCGGATATCATCAATACGGGCGTGATTGTCTGGGGATGTCACAACGAAGAACAGGATCGGACGACGCTCATGCGTATAGCCGATGATCTCCATACTGATCCGGTCTGAACCATTGGCTATTTGTGTCAGATAGGAGACCAGCTGATCGTGGCGTACCGGATGTTCTCCAAGGCCGAAGCCCAGTGAACTTTCCGGTGTCGGAACATTTTCATCATAACTGACGCCTTCAACCTGGAAGAAATCCACCGTCTCGGCATAAGCCGCTGATGACAGGACAAAGAGCGATAAGATCAGTGTTTTCAAGACAGGCATGCCATTCCCCAAAAGCCAGTATTACGTCAATTCAAGTTAGATATTGTGGCACGAAAATCCAATCACAGTTAGGTGCTTTCTTATTCAAATCAGAGATCAACGCTGCATCAGGAGGTGTGACTCTATTCGTGGCGGGTTGCGCGACACCTTGCCATCTCGCTAAGCTGGTTTTCCGAGGCAATAACAATTGCTGACTGATCAAGCCGAGGCGGAATGAATGCCAGTAAGGCGATTTGAAGGGACAAAAGACCCGACCTGCTTTGAAGCTCATGGCCTGACCAAGGTTTATGGAGAAGGGTCAAGCGCTGTCCATGCCTTGCGCGGTGTGGATTTAGAGATTCCCGAGGGTGAACTGGTCGTACTTCTGGGGCCGTCGGGCAGTGGAAAATCGACCTTACTCAATATTCTGGGTGGGTTGGACACGGCCACAGATGGAGAGCTCAAATTTCGCGGAACCGATTTAACCCATGCGTCGACGGGAACATTAACTGAATATAGACGGGCCAATGTCGGTTTTGTTTTTCAGTTCTATAATCTCATGCCCAGCCTGACGGCTTCAGAAAATGTCGATCTGGTGACCGAAATCGCTCCTGATCCGATGCCCGCTGATGAAGCGCTGGCTCTAGTCGGTTTGACAGATCGCGCACATCATTTCCCGGCTCAGCTCTCCGGCGGTGAACAACAACGTGTGGCGATTGCCCGTGCCATTGCTAAACGGCCCTCTGTTCTGCTTTGTGATGAACCAACAGGGGCTCTCGACAGCAAGACCGGTATTCGGGTTTTGCAGGCTTTGAAGGACGCCAATGAACGCACCGGTTCAACAACCCTGATCATCACCCATAATGCCTCGGTGGCCGACATGGCCGACCGTGTTCTGTTTTTCAGTGATGGTCGATTGAGCGATCAACGAGTCAACACAACGAAAAAACAGCCTAAGGACCTAAGCTGGTGAGCCGGTCACTTCCATCTGATGCGTGGCTGTCTGCGCTGGATCGAAAACTCTGGCGAAACTTGAAAGCTATGTCGGGTCAGGTGCTGGCCATTGCCCTGGTGATTGCGGGTGGGGTTTCTTTGTTTCTGGTGATGTCGGGGATGAATGAATCATTTGGTGAAACCCGGCGCGCCTACTATGAGCGCTATGCCTTTGCCGACATCTGGGCTCCTGTCGTGCGGGCCCCGGAATCTCTGGTTGACGATGTCAGGCATATTCCAGGCGTGCAAGGCGTGGAGAGCCGGGTGCGGTCCATCGCGCTTCTGGATATGCCGGGTCTGGCAGAGCCTGCAACCGGTGAGGTTTTGTCTTTGCCAGACGGGCGAATTCCGGGTGTAAACCGTATCTATCTGACGCAAGGCCGCATGCCTGATGCGGGCGGCGATAATGAAGCCGTCGTTCTCGATAGTTTTGCTCGCGCCCACGACTTGCAGATTGGTGAGAGCATCTTTGCCACATTGCATGGGCGGCGGGTTGAATTTCAAGTCGTCGGGCGGGCGCTTTCACCCGAACATATTTACGCCATCGCACCGGGCCAGTTGATTCCTGACGATCGTTTGTTTGGTGTGTTGTGGATGTCGCGGGAAGTTATGGCTCAAGCGGTCGATCAGGACGGTGCTTTCAATGAAATCGTCTTGCGATTGTCCAGAGGCGTTGATCAAAGGCCGGTGATTGATGCCCTGGACCGGTTGCTGGCTCCTTATGGAGCCCCCGGAGCCTATGGTCGAGATGGGCAATTTTCCGATATTTTTCTGGAAAGCGAGCTCAATCAACTCAGGACAATGGGCAGGATATTACCGCCCATTTTTCTCGCCGTTGCCGCGTTTTTGGTTAATGTGGTGATTGCCAGATTGATCGCCGTCGAGCGTGAGCAGATCGGCTTACTCAAGGCCTTTGGGTATTCCGATGCAGCGATTCTCAGGCATTATCTGAAATTGGTCGGGGTGATCGCTCTACTGGGTATGGCTCTGGGCGCTGGAACGGGCCTCTGGCTGGGACAATGGATGGCAGATTTATATGCCGAATATTTCCATTTTCCCTTTTTGATATTTGACGTTGATTTATCCCTCTACGGCCTTGTTTGCACCATCACCCTTTTCGCTATTGGCGGCGGGGCATATCTGGCAGCCAGAGCCGCGGCCCAGCTGGAACCGGCCGTCGCTATGACACCGGCCCCACCGGCTGATTATTCAAAGGCTTTGGGAGCGGGCATTTCCGGCTTGAAACTGCTCGATCAGCAAAGCCGGATGATTTTGCGCCAACTCCTGCGTTTTCCCTGGCGCGGGGGGTTCACCATGGTCGGGGTGGCTGCCTCGATCATGTTACTGGTCAGTACCTTATTCTTCCTCGATTCCATGCAGCGCATGATCGAAGTCTATTTTTCCGTGGCCAATCGATACGATGTCGCCGTGACACTGGTTCAGCCCCGATCGCGCACGGCCTATCACGAATTGGTTCGGGTCCCCGGCGTGCTCGCCCATGAACCGTTTCGCGCTGTACCGGTCCGGATCAATTTTGGACCCCAAGAGGAAAATGCCAGCCTGACAGGGCTGGAAACCGGTGCTCGTTTATCCCGGTTGGTGGATGTCGATATGCACCCGGTTGAACCCCCGCCCGGAGGTCTCGTTATATCGCGTGATCTGGCAGATAAGTTGGGAGCGCAAGCTGGAAATATCCTGCAAGTGGAAATCACTGAAGGATCGCGTCCGGTTCTGGATCTGCCCATTTCGGCGGTGACGACCACCTATATCGGCTCTGCTGCCCATATGCGTCTTGACGATCTCAACACCCTGCTGGGTGAAGCCAATTTGGTGTCAGGCGCTTTTCTGACAATAGACCCGGATCAGACCGATGCGCTTTTCGCCGAATTGAAACAGGCCCCCGGTGTTGCCGGCGTGGGTTTACACAGTCTGGCAGCGCAAAATTTCCGCGACATTCTCGACCAGAGCCTGGGATGGTCCATTTTGATCTACACCTTGTTTGCCGGAATGATAGCACTGGGCGTGATCTATAATTCGGTCCGTATTTCCTTCGCCGAACGGGCCCGTGAGTTAGCCTCCCTCAGAGTTCTCGGATTTACACGGGGCGAGGTGTCTTACGTCTTGTTGGGCGAAATCGCTTTTGTCACACTTCTGGCGCTGCCCTTGGGGTGTGCGGCCGGAACAGGGCTGGCATGGTATCTGGCCGAGGCTATGGCTTCGGATGTATATCGATTGCCCTTTGTTATAGAGCTTTCCACTTATGCCAATGCCGTCGGTGTTGTCATTGTTATCGCCATCGGCTCGGGTCTTATTGTCCATCGCCAGATCGAAAAACTGGATCTGGTCGCCGTTTTGAAAACCCGGGAATAATGGGAGGGAAAAGCATGAAGAGTCTGAATTTCCGAACTGTATTCTGGAGTGGGGCCGCCTTGCTGATTGCAGCGGTTTTGCTTCTGGCTGTCCTGCCCAAAACTCTCTCCGTTGATATAGGCCGGGTCATTGAGGGGCCCATGACGGTCTCTGTCCGGGATGAAGGTTATTCCCGGGTACGCGAGGTTTATGTGGTGTCAGCACCGGTCGCCGGACGGTTGATGCGCGTGGACAGCGAAGCAGGTGATTTCGTCACCGTGGGTGATGTCGTCGCCAATATCCTGCCAACAGCGCCGGCTTTCCTGGACGCTCGCTCTCATAGCGAAGCGGAAGCTTCTGAACGCACTGCAGAAGCGGCTCTTGGCTTTGCCCGTGCCGGAGTTGAGCGCGCCGTGGCCCAAACCGCTTTTGCCCAAGCTGAAGAAGAACGAATAGCGCGATTGTTTGAAAGCGAAATTGCCTCGCAAGGTGCTCTGGACCGGGTCAGGATGGAATTACGCACCGCTCAGGCTAATGAGCATACAGCGCGGGCCAGTGTTCGTATGAGAACCGCTGAACTTGAAGCTGCACGGGCAAGATTGATCGACCCTGATGAAAGCGAAGCCTTTGATCTAAGCCATGACGTCGCGGCTATTCGATCTCCCATTACCGGGCGTATTCTTCGCGTCCTGCAGGAAAGTGAAAGCGTGGTTGCTCCGGGATCACCGATCCTGGAAATGGGCAATCCTGCAGACCTGGAAATCGTGGTCGAGCTTTTATCCACCGATGCGGTTCAAGTGGCGCAGGGTGGGCGGGTCTTGATCGAGGATTGGGGGCCGCAGGGCGACGTTCTGAGAGGGCGCGTGAGGCGCGTAGAGCCGTCAGGGTTTTTGAAAGTTTCAGCTCTGGGGGTGGAAGAGCAGCGCGTCAATGTGGTGATTGACCTGCTTGATTCTCCAGATGTTTGGTCCTCTCTGGGGCATGGTTTCAGGGTCGAGGCATCAATTGTGGTCTGGGAAGAAGATGCCGTTATCCAGACACCAGTATCATCGTTATTCAGAGCCGGTGAGAGCTGGGCCGTTTTTATAGTAGTAGATGGAAGAGCCCAAATTCGTCATATTGACATTGCTCGAACAAATGGTGAGCAAGTTCAGGTTTTGTCGGGCCTGACGGCAGGGGATGAAATTCTGCTCTATCCGGGGGACAGCGTGAGCGAAGGCGCGCGCGTCAAGCCTCGCAACGAAGCGGGCTGATCAGGAATTGGCTATAATATTTCGCAACTCAGCTTTGGTCGTCTCATCGCAAAAGGCAGCCTCAATAGCGGTTTTGCTGATTTCCATCTGGACCTTGTGGTTCAGATCAAAAGCATTTGAAACTTGCGCATATTCCTGTTCGATTTTGGTGTCGAAAAACGGCGGGTCATCGACCGCCAGCGTCACTTTGCAGCCAGCTTGCCTTAATGTCTCGAACGGATGTGCGTCATAGGATGGGTATATGCCCAGCGCGATATTGGATCCTGGACAGACTTCCAACGTGATCTCTTCATCAGTAAGGCGTTTGACTAGATCGGGGCTCTCGATGGATCTGACGCCATGGCCTATACGGACCGGTTTGAGGTGATCCAGCGCATCAATCACGCTTTGTGGCCCGCAAATTTCACCGGCATGGGTGGTCAATTGGAGACCAGCCCCGCGGGCAATATCAAAAGCCGGGGCAAAATCGGCCATCTGGTGCATGCGTTCATCCCCGCCCATGCCAAAACCGACCACGGTTTCATGCGGATGATCAGCGACCATCTGTGCCACTCTGATGGCTCGATCAGCGCCCAAATGGCGTACGCATGTGGCGATCACTCGACCCCTTATGCCGCAAGATGCCTCGGCATCGCGCAAACCTTGTGTCATGCCCGCGACCATGTCCGGGTATGACAAACCCACTTGCGCGGCATGGTCCGGGGAAGAGAAAACCTCTCCGTATATCAGGCCCTTGGTCGCGGCTCGTGTATAATAATCAAAGATCACATCGCGGTAGTCCTCAGCGGTACGAACCGCATCCGCCACCACATCATAGGCTTTTAGAAAACTTGAAAAGTCATCCCAGTGATAACAACCGTTTTCAGCCATCATGGCATCGGGGATGCGTATACCATTTCGCTCGGCCAGCCGGCGATAAAGGTCTGGACGAACCGAGCCCTCAACATGGCAATGCAAATCGACAAAAGGAATGGTCAAAACCAGCTCGTCCCGTATTCAGTGGTGGGCAGACCCAGCCAGTGGCGAAGTGTGGCTCCTATATCGGCAAATGAGGCTCGCTGTCCAATGTCCTGACCGCCAATTCCGGGGCCAAAAGCGATAATTGGAACATGCTCGCGTGTGTGGTCCGTTCCCGGCCAGGTGGGATCACAGCCATGATCTGCGGTTAAAACAACGATATCACCAGGCTTAAGGCACGCTTCCAGCTCCGGGATGCGTTCATCCAGTTTTTCCAGGGCGTTAGCGTATCCGGACACGTCCCTGCGATGGCCATATAACATGTCAAAATCAACGAAATTGGTGAATATCAGATCGCCTTTACCGGCCTGATCCAAAGCATCCAGCGTTGCGTCAAACAGGGCCATATTACCCTCTGCTTTGATCGTTCGGCTGACGCCGCTTCCGGCAAAAATATCTTTGATCTTACCGACAGAGATGACGGTATTACCCGATGTTTCCACGGCATTCAGCAGGGTGGAGCCCGGGGGTGGAACGGTGAAATCGCGGCGGTTTCCGGTGCGTTTGAAGTTATTGGCTTCAGTCCCGGTAAAGGGGCGGGCAATCACCCGGGCAATTTTGAAATTGGACACCAACACAAAAGCGATCTCGCAAATCTCGTAAAGATGCTCCGGCGGGATCACATCTTCATGCGCGGCAATCTGGAACACGCTATCGGCAGAGGTATAGCAAATCGGTTTTCCCGATTTCATATGCGCTTCGCCAAATTCCTTTAAAACATCCGTGCCCGAAGCATGGCAATTTCCCAATAGGCCCGGCAAGTCGGCATCCTCGATCAGGGCCTGGGTCAGGGTTTGCGGGAAGGCAGGGAGTTGTTTGGGAAAATACCCCCAATCTTCCAGAACCGGAAGTCCCGCCAATTCCCAATGTCCGCTGGGTGTATCCTTGCCCGCACTTTGTTCAACCGCATAGCCGTGAACGCCTTCAAGGCTTTCCGGCGCTTGATAGCCAGCAAGAGGCGCACCGCGACTGGCATGAGCCGCCACGCCTAGGCCCAGTCGATACAGATTGGGAAGTTTCAAGGGACCGGACCGGACACCTTGCCTATCGGCGTCCCCGTTGGCGCAGGCTTCAGCGATATGGCCCAGCGTATCGGCCCCCACATCGTCAAAACGATCCGCATCTTCGGAATGTCCAATTCCGAGTGAGTCCAGAACACAGATTATCGCGCGGGTCACACATATTCCTCTTGTTTGCTTGCGCTGATCTTTTGCCAGATCATCCGGGATGGTTTTTCAGATCGGCTATCGTGCACACTATACGCTGCGCGCACGTGATCTTCCGCACGCCTGGCGTCATTTTCTGTTCGGGCATGCACCAGGGCCAAATGTCTATCTGCATCCACTTCATCGCCCACACAGACTAACTCGGTCAGGCCAACACTGGCATCAATGCTGTCCTCGGCCCGGTGTCGGCCGCCGCCCAGTTCAACGACCGCCAATCCAATCTGGCGCGTATCGATCTGGCTGACCCAGCCGGGCTTTGTCGCCATTATCGGGCGGACAATCTCTGCCGTGGGTAGATAGCGATCCATGTTTTCAATGAAGTCTGAAGGTCCGCCCAGCGCTGATACCATTTTGGCAAACCGTTCTGCGGCGGCACCACTGTCCAGCAGGTGTCTCACGCTCTGACGGGCGTCTTCTGACTTGCTGGCCAATTGGCCCGAGAGCATCATCTCAACCGCCAAGGCTTCTACCAGTTCCTCCAGTCGGGCATCGCGGTGCTTGCCGGTCAGAAAATCAACGGCATTTCGAACTTCGACCGCATTGCCAGCCGCGCTGGCCAGAGGCTCATTCATATCAGTGATCAAGGCGGTGGTTTTCAATCCGGCCCCTTCAGCTACCGCGACCAGATTACGGGCCAGGCTTTCAGCAAAGTCAGGCGTGTCTGCAAAAGCGCCATTACCGACTTTCACATCCATCACGAGACCATCAAGACCTGCCGCCAGCTTTTTCGACAAGACAGACGCCGTGATGAGGGGGATGGATTCTACCGTCGCCGTGACATCACGGATGGCATAAAGGCGTTTGTCAGCCGGGGCGAGATTGCCCGTCTGACCGATAATGGCGCAGCCGACCTCTTTGACCACATCGCGAAACAAATTGGTGTCGGGCAATGTGTTATAGCCCGGGATCGCATCCAGCTTATCCAGCGTGCCGCCGGTATGGCCGAGGCCCCGACCGGAGATCATTGGAATGGCTGCCCCGGCTGCTGCCAGAAGGGGAGCCAGGATCAAGCTGGCATTATCGCCCACACCGCCGGTGGAATGCTTATCCAGAACCGGCTTGTCTAAATCAAGATCACTCCAGTCCAGTACATCACCGGAGCGCGTCATCGCTTCTGTCAGTGTCACGCATTCTGTCTTCGACATGCCGTTGAAAAATACAGCCATGGCCAGCGCTGAAATTTGCCCTTCCGACCAGCTGTCATTGATCAGGCCGGAGACAAAGCTCTTTATCTGGTCTGGCTGCAAAGCTTGCCCATTGCGTTTGGCCCGGATGATTTCCTGTGCAAGTGCGATGGGGTCAGACCTCCGGATTGTCCAGTTCAGCCCGTAATTTGGCAATGAGAGAGCTGGCTCCGAAACGGAAATTGTCCGCTGTGGCCCAATCCGGGCCCATGATTTCATCCGCCAGTGCCAGATATGCCGCTGCATCATCCAGCGTGCCCACCCCGCCAGAGGCTTTGAAGCCGGCTGATTTGCCCGATGTTTTGATCGCTTCCAGCATGGCTCTGGCCGCATCCAGCGTGGCCCCGGTTTCAATTTTTCCGGTCGAGGTTTTGAGCATATCTGCACCCGCCGACAGGGCCAGCTCACTGGCGCTATAGATGGTGTCAGGCGATGTCAAAGCGCCGGATTCCAGAATGACTTTTAACATCACCCCGTCTGTCAAGGCGGCTTTGGCCTTTGCGATCATGTCAAAACAAATCTGTTCGCGGCCTTCCAGAAAGGCGCGATACGGCCAGACCAGATCAATCTCGTCAGCCCCGTTTTCCAAGGCTTCTTTGATCTCAGCCAAAACCGGCTCGACCACATCATCCCCGCGGGGAAAATTGACCACTGTCGCGATCTTGATGCCGGTTCCGGCCAACGCTGTTTTGGCTTGGGCGACAAAATCCGGCCAGACACATAAAGCGGCGACATGACCGTGCGGTGTTTGCCCGGCAGCGATTAAGGCCTCGATATCAAGATCACTGCATTCATCGGCCAGATTGGTCAGATCGACCAGTTTCAGGGCGCGCAAGGCTGTGTCTTTTCGGCGTGTCACGGTCTGTTCGCTCATCACATATCTTTCAGGAATGGCGGCAATAGTCGGATCAGCTTGGCAGCCCCTTCGGCGGCCAAAAGCTTGATATCGCCATGGTTCAGATCGTCGCCGGACTTTCCGGCAGCAAAATTGGTGACCACAGAAAATGCTGCCACGCGCAAGCCGCGATGGCGCGCAATGATCACTTCGGGCACGGTCGACATGCCCACGAGGTCTGCGCCCAATATACCAGCGGCGCGTACTTCAGCGGGCGTTTCAAAGCTGGGGCCAGAAAACCACATATAGATGCTCGGCTTCAAAGCGACGTCCAATTGACCGGCAAGGTTTTGCGCCAAGGCGCAATAATCCGGATCATAGGCATGGCTCAGATCAACAAATCGCTCATCACCTTCATAGCCAATCAGCGGGTTGAGGCCGGAAAAATTGATATGATCGCTGATCAGGGCAATCTCACCCGGTGGCATATTGGTATCCAGAGAACCCGCTGCATTGGTCAGGATCAGGCTGTGACAACCCAGCGCCTTGGCCACATCAATCGGCAGGGCCATCGCCGTGGCATCGCCGTTTTCATAAAAATGAACCCGTCCGGCAAACAAAAGAATTTTGCGTCCGCCCATCTTTCCGGCGATCAGCTCCCCGGCATGAGAGCTGACACCCAGAACCGGAAAGCCGGGAATGTCGGAATAGGGAATGTGAATTGCGTCATCTATCTGCTCGGCCAAGGCCCCCAGACCCGAACCCAGCACCAGCGCAATCTCAAAATCGCCGCCCGCCTTTTTACGAAGGACGCTTTCAGCCTGTTGAACCGGGGTATCAGTCATCCAGATCAGCCTTCTCAAAGGCTTCGGGCAAAAGTTCGCCCAGCTTGAAGGTGCGCACAATGCCTTGATCGTCGCCGATATGGACCAAAGTTTCAGCTTTTGAAAATTCCGCCAGTCGCTGACGACATCCACCGCACGGCGTGATCGCCTTGGAACCACTGCCGACCACGCACACATCCGCAATATCTGTGTGTCCGGCCATGATCATGGCGGCGATGGCAGAGGTTTCCGCGCACCATCCCTCTGGATAGGCGGCGTTTTCAACATTGGCCCCGACAAAGACATCGCCGTTTTGTGCTCTGATGGCCGCCCCGACCTGAAAATCGGAATAGGGGGCATGGGCAAGCGCTCTGGCCTGTTTGGCGGCTAGGTAGAGGTCGTTATGATCGCTCATGCGTCTTTCCCGTCATTATGATTGACTTGTTGGGGGAAGTCATAGGCCTTGAAGCAAGGCATGGACACACAAATATAAACCATCGCCAGCACTTGTCAGCGACCTTATCCGTGTCAGATTGCCTCAGAGATGTTTGCAAGGCCTGCGCGTGGGGCGGGTTCCACCCTTAGAAAGGGCAAAACATGATCATCAAGGACGTGGCCATACAAACCGGGCTGCCGGTCAAGACCATCCGTTATTATGAGGAGATTGGCCTGGTTGCGCCGGCTCGGGCCGGTAATGGTTATCGCGATTACAGCGATGAGGATGTCCACAGGCTCGCCTTTATTGCACGCGGGCGATCCTTGGGGTTTTCCATCGATGATTGCCGCCAATTATTGTCCCTCTATCAGGACAAGGCCCGGTCCAGTGCTGATGTTAAAGCCTTGGCGAAAACGCATATTGACGAGATCAATCAAAAGATCGATGCCCTAGAATCCATGCGATCAACACTCACCCATTTGGTCAAGAAGTGCCACGGTGATGACCGGCCGGATTGTCCGATCATGGACGAATTGGCGAAAGCTCAGTGATCGGCTTGACCTTCCAGTAACTGGAAGCCCTATATCGCATCGGAAAAGAACCCGTATTGGAGAATTTCCATGTCCCACACACACGATTCTGACGATAGTTGTTGTTCTCCCAAAGCGGAAAAGCAGGACAGCTGTTGCTCATCCGGTATCGGGGGCGAAGGCGTTTCAACTTCGGCTCTGGCCAAAGACCCGGTCTGCGGCATGGATGTGGACATCAATGCTGGCAAACCTAGCCATGAGCATCAGGGCGAAACCTATCATTTTTGCGCCCAATCCTGTCATGACAAATTTGCTGGTGATCCCGAACATTATCTGAGCGGCGCGCACAAAAAAGCGCAGGAAGACATGCCCGAGGGCACATTGTTTACCTGTCCGATGGATCCGGAAATCATTCAGGAGGGCCCCGGCGATTGTCCGATCTGTGGTATGGCGTTGGAGCCCATGGGTGTGCCGTCTGCTGATGCGGGCCCCAATCCGGAATTAATTGATTTTACCCGACGTTTCTGGATTGGAGCGGTGCTAACTATCCCGCTCTTGCTGCTAGCCATGGGGCCGATGGTTGGGCTGGGTTTCATGCGAGACATATTCGGTGAGAGCAATGCGCTATGGCTGGAATTGGCTCTGGCAACACCCGTGGTGTTCTGGTCTGGCTTTCCTTTCTTTGAGCGAGGCGTGAAATCAGTCATTTCCGGCAATCTCAACATGTTCACCCTGATCGCCATGGGGGTTGGAGCTTCTTACCTGTTCAGCCTGACCGCCGTTTTGGCACCGGGAATTTTCCCTGACGGCTTTAAAAATCCAGACGGTCATGTCGGTGTCTATTTTGAAGCGGGTGCCGTGATCGTTATCCTGGTCTTGCTGGGCCAGCTGATGGAATTGGGCGCACGGGAAAAGACCGGATCGGCGATCCGGGCACTTCTGGATTTGGCCGCGAAAACGGCGCGTATCATCCGTAAGGAGGGTGTTGAAGAGGATATCCCTTTGGAGGATGTGAAAGTCGGGGATCATTTGCGTGTGCGTCCCGGCGAAAAAGTGCCGGTCGATGGCGTGGTTGTTGACGGGCGCTCATCCATTGATGAATCGATGATATCCGGCGAGCCAGTCCCGGTTGAAAAATGGACCGGTGAAGCGGTCACGGGGGCCACCATCAATGGCACAGGCTCATTGATCATCGAGGCTCGCCGTGTTGGCGCGGACACCACGCTGAGCCAGATCGTTGAGATGGTTGCCAATGCCCAACGCAGCCGGGCCCCGATCCAGAAATTTGCCGATCTCGTATCGGGCCGGTTTGTCCCTTCCGTGATCGCTATTGCCCTTCTGGCCTTTTTGGCCTGGACAGTGTGGGGACCGGACCCGGCCATGGCCTATGGCCTGGTGGCAGCGGTTTCTGTTTTGATCATTGCCTGTCCCTGTGCTCTGGGTCTGGCGACTCCGATGTCGATCATGACAGCAACGGGACGCGGCGCTCAGGCCGGTGTATTGATCAAGAATGCTGAAGCTCTGGAGCGCTTTGCCAAAATCGACACGCTGATCGTCGATAAAACCGGCACCTTGACGCAAGGCAAGCCTGAATTGATATCCGTGACATCGACGGGAGATATTCCCGAGGATGCGATATTGCAATGGGCTGCCAGCCTTGAAAAAGGCTCCGAGCATCCGCTCGCCGAGGCCATCGTTTCCGGCGCTGAAGGACGAGGCCTTGAGTTAAGTTCAGTCACAGATTTTGAGGCCGTTACCGGCAAGGGTGTCAAAGGTAATTTCGACGGCAAAGCCATTGCCTTGGGCAATGCGGTCTTGTTGCAGGATATGGGTATTGAGGCGGGAAAATGGGCTACCATTGCTGACGATAAAAGGGATCAGGGCGAGACGGTGATGCATGTGGTTGTCGGTGGTGAGCTTGCCGGGCTCGTCAGCGTGGCGGACCCGGTAAAAGAGACAACACAACAAGCATTGAGCGATCTTCATAAAGCCGGATTGCGTATCGTTATGGCCACAGGCGATAATGAACGCACGGCCAGGGCCGTGGCGGAAAAGCTGGGTATTGATGATATCCGTGCCGATGTTTTGCCGCAGGACAAGGCCCGTATTATCCAAGAATTACAGGGCCGGGGGCACAAGGTCGCGATGGCCGGTGATGGCGTTAATGATGCGCCTGCTCTGGCTCAGGCGGATGTCGGAATTGCCATGGGAACCGGCGCGGATGTGGCGATTGAAAGCGCTGGCATCACCTTGCTCAAAGGCGATTTGACCGGAATTGTCCGGGCGCGAAATCTGGCCGTGGCGACCATGACTAATATTCGCCAAAACCTGTTTTTTGCCCTGATATACAACGCCGCGGGTGTGCCCGTAGCGGCCGGCCTTCTATACCCGTTTTTTGGTATGTTGATCTCGCCGATGTTTGCTGCCGCGGCGATGAGTTTGTCCTCGGTTTCCGTGATCACCAATGCGCTGAGATTGAGGCGTGCTCGGATATGATTGGGCCGGTTTGAGAACGCTGCTGCAAAGCTTTGTGGCTTAAAGGGACAAAAGAACCAAATTTTTACCTACTTGGTATTGAATACAACACAGTAATGCTTTGGAGGCGTTTTCCTGTGTTCGGACTAGAACCCTATTTGATCTACGCCGGTGTGATGTCCGGGCTGGTTTTGTCGGTAGCCTTGTATTTGGGGCTGCGTTTTTTACGGGAAAGTCGTGAAAAAAAATCTTTGCAGGAAAAAAAACTGCTGGCTCTCAAGAAAAGTGAGGCGCGCCTCCGCACCATTTTGGAAGCAGAACCTGAATGTGTGAAAACGATTGATCAAAATCTTTGCCTGCTGGAGATGAATCCTGCAGGCTTGGAAATGATCGATGCCCCTAGCATGGATGCCGTCCGGGGTGCGGACGTTCTTCCTTTGGTGTTACCAGAATATAGGGAGCTCTATAAGTCTACGGTCGAAGCGGTGTATCGGGGTGAAGCGACCAAAATTCAATTTGAGCTGAAAGGTCTGAAGGGTGTTCGCCGTTTCATGGAGCAGTCCGCTGTTCCCCTTTTCGATCCGGCAGACCCGACGCGCGTGATCGAAATGCTGGCTGTTACACGTGATATTACCGCCCAAAAACTTTCAACCGATACTTTGATGCAGGCCAAATCCGTAGCTGAGGCAAACAATAAAAATTTGGTGGGAACAGTTGAAGAGCAAACAAATTATCTTCGTTTGATTAGCGAAATGACCGGTATCATCAATGAATTTGAAGACCCTAGTGAAGTTTTGCAAAAGGTTATCGATCATTTTTGCGAAAAAACAGAGTGGCAAACCGGGCATGTTTGGCGATTGGATTCCAGTGAAGAAAATCTGGTTTCATGCGGCATTTGGGCCGTAAATACGCCGGACGAGTTTTTCGAATTCATAGGCCTGACCAAGCGAACCGAATATAAAATCGGTTATGGATTGCCCGGTATTGTCGCCAAGCTGGGGGCTCCAATTTGGATTACGCGGGAAAAGGGTTTCCGTTGTCCTCGCTTTCATGAGGGCGGTGGAGAACAGCTGAAAACCGGGTGTGCTTTTCCGATTATGAGCGGTGACAGTCCTATCGGGGTTATCGAGTTTTTCTCGACCAATGAAATTGGTCGGGCAGAAGAACTGATTGAAAATTTTGCGCATTTGGGACTGCAAATCGGTCGCGTATTTGACCGGGCCAGAGACCGCAGCCTTTTGGCTGAAGCCAATAATGTGTTGGAACTTCGCGTTGAAGAAAGAACCATGGAATTGGCTGTTGCGACAGAGCAGGCTCGTGGGGCCAATCAGTTGAAAAGTGATTTTCTGGCCAATATGAGTCATGAAATTCGTACCCCCATGAATGGGGTTTTGGGCATGGTTCAGGCCCTGAAAAAAACTGAATTGAGCTCTGTTCAAACCGAAATGCTTGCCACGATCGACAATTCCGGTGAGGCTTTGATGGAAATCATTGACGACATACTGGATTTGTCGAAAATCGAGGCCGGGAAGCTTGATGTTGAAGATGTAGACTTTGACATGGAAGGCCTCCTTCAAACCTCGATCGAAACCTATCAGGTCAAGGCGTCTGAAAAGGGTTTGTTGTTGGAAACAAATATTGGCAAGGATGCCCAAGGTTCATTCAGGGGTGATACATTACGGATCCGCCAAATCCTGAACAATATGATTTCCAATGCTCTTAAATTTACGGAAAAGGGTCGTGTTTCTGTTTCCGTCGAGAAGCGCAACAGTAAGCTGGGCAGTGATGGGGAATTGGTCTTCTCTGTCACGGATAGTGGTATCGGAATCGAAAAAGAAGCGTGTGAGAGATTGTTCACAGCCTTCACTCAGGCGGATACATCGACCAGTCGAAAATTTGGCGGTACGGGCTTGGGATTAGCTATCTCCAAACAACTCAGTGAGTTGATGGGGGGATGGATTGATGTGGCCAGTGTGCCAGGCCAAGGGTCCACATTCAGTTTTGGTATTCCCGCTCGACATGTTGAAGAGCCTGCCAATGGTGAAGCCATGTCTTCGGAAACCGAGTTGGTCTTGTCAAAAGAAGCGTATGTCAATGTATCATCTTTGAGAATTCTGGCCGCAGAAGATGTTTTGACCAATCAGCTGGTTCTTAGAAGTCTTCTGGAGCCAATTTGTGGCTCTCTTACGATTGTTGAAAATGGTCAGGAAGCCTTGGAGGCTTGGGAAAACATCAAACCCGATGTGATTTTGATGGACATGCAAATGCCCGTTATGGATGGTGTGTCTGCGATGAAGGAATTGCGGGTCAGGGAGCTCATGAAGCACTTATCCAGAACCCCGATCATTGCCCTGACCGCCAACACCATGCCGCATCAGGTTGAGGAATATTTGCAGTCAGGAGCGGACAGCCATATCGGAAAACCATTCCGGACAGAAGAATTGGTTGAGGCCTTGAATAATGTCGTGATGGAAGAGATAGATTTGGACGAACGTGGCGTGTCCAGATCAGCCTGAGTGATTACAATGGATATTCAGACAGCCAAGCTGTGTTTTTGACTTTCTGCTGTAAAGGCAGGGTCAAGCCGGGCCGCGATATTCCTGACATAGGGCTTGCCGCTATTTGTCACTTTCAAAATTGAGCCTTGCCAGTCCACCAGGCCATCTTGCTGCAAGGCGAGTAAATTTTCCCGCACCTCCAGCTGGTCTGAAAATACAGGAATTTGAAATTGGCACATCAAGTGTTCAATGATCTTACCCGTTTTCCTGTCATCATCGGACCGTTCAACACCTCGAACGATGATGGACTGGCCTGACAGGACAGCGTCTGCATAGCGGCTTGGGTCAACCTCATTTTGGGTAAAGCCAAAAGCCGTGTCACTAATGGATGAAGCCCCCAAGCCGATCAGGGCATCGTAATTGTCATTGGTATAGCCTTGAAAGTTACGGCTCAGACTTCCCTCTCGCGCGGATTGCGCCAGACTATCACCCGGCTTGGCAAAATGATCAAAACCAATAGCCTCATATCCAGCCTTCAGGAGAACAGAAGAGGCGGCGAGCATTTGCTCAAATCGCTCTTCAGCATCAGGAAGCCGGTCTTCCGGAATGGCTTTTTGGTGTTTTTTAAACCAGGGCACATGAGCATAACCAAACACAGCCAACCGGTCGGGAGCTAAATCAGCGACGGCTTGGGCTGTACGTTCCACGCGTTCAACGGTTTGAGCTGGAAGACCATACATGATGTCCATATTAATCGCATGGATGCCCGCTGAGCGCAGATTGCCGACAGCATCTCTTACTGTTTGCTCGGATTGAGTTCGGTGGATCAATTGTTGGACTTCATCCGACAAATCCTGAACACCCAGGCTCGCCCGGTTCACGCCTTGCTCGGCCATGGCTTTGGCAAGGTCAGGCGTCAGGCCTCGCGGGTCCAGCTCAACGGCAATTTCAGCGTCATCAGCGATGGTAAATCGAGTTCGTAAGGCATCCATGATGGCGGCAAAGCGCTGTGGCGACAGCATGTCGGGTGAGCCGCCGCCAAAATGAATATGGCGGACAATACCGTCCTTCGGACTCATATCAGCTTTGAGGCCAATTTCGATATCCAGCGCCTCAAGGTAACGCGCAACCCGGCTATCCTTGTTGGGAATGGTGGTGTTGCAGCCGCAATACCAACACATCGACCGACAAAACGGGATATGGATGTAAAGTGATAGTGTGGGGGCAGGCGACAAGTCTGAAAGCCAGGCTTTCCAGTTGTCATCGCTGATCCCGTCATGGAATTTTGTCGCGGGCGGATAGGACGTGTAGCGAGGCACCGCCTCAAGGGCATACCGGGACAAAAAGCGGGGCATGTTCGACTGAGTCTGGGTCATGGATTTAATGAGCTGAAAGGCTGGATTGTTCGGCACGTTGGGTCAGGCGGTTCATAATCATGTTTCGGGCGGGTGGAAGCATGCGACCGGCATCAAAGATGGCTTTGCGAAGCAAGTTGGATGCAAAGTCTTCGCGAGAATACAATTCTGCCAAACCCATTGTTGACCAGTATAATGGCCCGGACAGAGCACGGTGTTTGCGCTGATAAGTGGCCAGAACATCACTATTGGCGGGGCTGCAGCCTTTGCGGACTGCCTTGTGAATTTCCTGAGCCAGCAAATCTTGCCCCTGGAGGCCGAGATTGAAGCCGTGGGCCGTCACCGGGTGCATGCCAACGGCAGCATCCCCGACCAGGGCAAATCCGGGTGACACAAACGCATTGGCGTAAACCCCGACCAGTGGATAGCTGTGACGGTCTGAGATGGGCGTTAAAGCGCCGAACCGGTCACTCAGCCGTCTGGAAGCTTCATCACTATAGGTTTGCAGGTCCATCTCCAGATGACGGGCCGCCTCTTCGGGCGAGAAAGTCATCACAATGGAGGCCTCGTCATTATTGAGGGGCAAAACGGCAATGGCCCCACCGGGGACAAAACACTCCCAAGCGATATGATTGTGAGGCTTTTCGCATTTGACCCGCGAGACGATCATGGTCTTGCCAAAATCATGCATCGACGCCGATATGCCCGCTGCTCGCCTTGCTTGTGAAAAGCGGGTGTCGGCAGCGACCAGCAATTTGGCTTTGAGTTGACGCCCATCCTTGAGGGTGACGCTGGAATGGGAGCCAGCTGTCTTGATCTCGGTTACTTCGGCAGTTGTGATAATCTCTGCCTCGCAATTGGCCGCGTGCTCATCATACAAAGCCTGTCTGATGGCGTGATTGGGGATCAAAAATCCCAATTTGTCCGCGCCGACCGCATCTGCATTGAAATGCAGACATTGATCGGATTGACCATTGATAACTTTGGCGGATCGTAAGGGAGCACGGTCTGTGGAGGGAATTCGAGACCATGCCCCCATGGCTTGCAAAAGCTCTATCGAGCGAAGGGAAAGAGCGATTTCCCGCCCGTCAAATTGCGGTGCCCGAATGACTACTGATGTCTGCTTTTCCAAAACGGTCACGGACAGGCCAGCGCCACGAAGGCTGAGCGCCAATGACAGGCCTGCAGGCCCCGCGCCAATAATGATAATATCGCGCAGGGCCGCAGTTTCCGCCTTGTTTGCAAGGGTTTCGGGGGAGGAAGAAACAGACTTGGTCAAGGACAGAACTCCAAGAGACAGTTTATGGATTGTGGTAAGCTACGCCTGTTCTGCCGAGTGAAGGCATGTGCCCAAACATCGCAGCTTCAAAATGTCGCGCTTGAAAACCGTCCTCAAAGTTGACCTGTGACGATCTGTCGAATCGAGTCTTCTGATGGCACGCGATAAGCGCCTCAGTTCGAAGTGAAAAGACAGGATGAAAACCGTGAAGTCATTTGTTAGCGAAGCTCATTTTCTCGGACCGAAGTCAGAAAACGCGGCCTGGGTGCGCGCCGAATTTCAGGCAATCCTCGATCACTGGTTTGATTGGCGCAGATCCCTTTTCATGGATGACCCGTCGCCTATCCCCGATGAGCGGCGTTTGGCTGCCGATTTTCTGGGGGAGCGTGAACACCTCGCCCAGCAATTGCGCATCTTGCGGGAAATGCTGTGTGCGGAAGTACCTAAATATACGCCGCGTTATGTTGGCCATATGGTCTCGGAAGTCTCCTTGCCAGCCCTGTTCGGCCATTTCGCGACACTGCTTCACAATCCCAATAACACGTCACGGGAAGTGGCCCGGGTCGGCGGCAAGATGGAAGATGAAGCCATTGAAATGCTGGCGGCCATGGTCGGATATGATCCCGGCAAGGCGCAGGGCCATTTTACCGGCGGAGGCACTATGGCCAATTTCGAAGCGGTTTGGCGCGCGCGCTATCGTATTGATCATTTTCTCTCTCTGGCGCTCTTCCAAGCTGAGCGTGACGGAACGCCATTAAATGCCTTTGAGGCCGCTCATAAGGGGTGGAAAAAGTTCGACAAGCTCCGGCAGAAAAGCGGTGCTTCCGAAGACGAATTGCAAGCTTGTAGCGGCGTGTTGGGTAACCCGTTCGAATATGCTGAGCGTATGACAGCGGCCACAGGCAAGCCGTGGCGCGGGCCGGTTTTGATCACCCCGGGTAACAAGCATTTTTCCTGGCGCAAGGCCGCCAACGTCTTTGGTTTTGGCGAAGAAGCCTTCTGGAATGCGCCTTTGGATAAAGAGGGGCGTCTTGATCTAGACGGTCTGGATGGCCTCATTGAAAAAGCCAGGGATCAGGGGCGGCCGATATTGGCCATCGTTTCAGTTGCCGGAACGACTGAAGCCGGAGAAGTCGATCCGGTTGATGGCGTGTGTGACCGTCTTGATGATTTGCGCTCGCACGGCATTGATATCTGGCATCATGTCGATGCCGCTTATGGCGGTTTTTTCTGCACCATGTTGGGCGGCAAGGCTGAAAAGAGTTTGGACAAGCCAAGGGCATCGGCCTTGCGGGCAATCCGCCACGCTGATTCAGTCACGCTGGACCCGCACAAGCTGGGATATGTACCCTATGCTTGCGGGGCGTTCGTCACACGTGATGCCCAGCGATATGTCGCCTCCTCTTTTCAGGCTCCTTACATTGACCGCACCACAACAAACGACAAATGGGCCTGTACCCTGGAGGGGTCTCGCAGTGCTGCAGGGGCCGCTGCGACATGGTTGACCGGTCGTACGATGGGGTTTGGACCGGATCGTTTCGGGGACATGCTGGCGGGAACCTTTGAAACACGGGACGCTTTCCGGTCCGCCTTGATCAAAGCCATTCCCGAAATTCACATCATACCGTCCGACACCAATATCTTGTGCTTCGCCCTGGCCGGACAGGACGAAAGTCTGTCGAGTTCAAATGCCAGAACATCAAAAGTTTTTGCCCGCTTTCAGAAAGATCCGAATTTTTCAATATCCAAGACGGTTCTCATGGCTGACAGTTATGGTGAGCTGATCGATGCCCATGTCAAAACTTGGGACGGCAAGCGAGATGATGATCAGCTGGTCTTGCTTCGATGTGTGTTCATGAACCCGTTCTGGAGTAATGAGGCCGTCGAAGCGGCGCTTCTGCCAGAGTTCGTCGAAGCACTTCAGACGCATATGAATTGATAAATGTCAAGACGCAGGCGACGTGGTTTATAGCCGCGCGACGCAGCGTCGCAATGGCACGACTCATTAATCAACATACAACATTTAGCGGATCAAGTTTCCACGAACACTAAATGTTGTAATTTTGATGAGGAAAAATGCTATGCCTGATGGGATGCCACGGACGGGGTCAAGCCTAAGCGCTGCCCGGACAAGCGCGGTTTCGATCAATGTTGAGAACGCGATTGAAGAATATCTTGAAAAGCTGGACTGGCGGGTCAAGGCTAATGCCAATCAGGGCTATTCCCTGGGCGGATTGATCCTCAATACATCGGGCAAGGTGACAGCCAATTACTGGCTATCGCATGTTTATCCGGCCCAGATTGGATTGGCTCATCGCGAGGGCGATCTTCACATCCATGATCTGGATATGCTGGCGGGGTATTGTGCCGGATGGTCGCTTCGAAACCTGCTCAATGAAGGTTTTAATGGTGTGTCCGGAAAGATCGAAGCTGGTCCGCCCAAACATTTCACTTCAGCGCTGGGTCAGATCGTCAATTTTTTGGGAGCCTTGCAAAATGAGTGGGCAGGAGCCCAGGCCCTATCGTCATTTGATACCTATATGGCTCCCTTTCTGCGACAGGACGGTCTGGATTACGATCAAATCGTTCAGGCGATGCAGGAATTTGTTTTCAATCTGAATGTGCCATCGCGCTGGGGAACGCAGACGCCCTTTACCAATCTGACATTTGACTGGGTCTGCCCTGAGGATTTGAAAGATCAGGCTCCGATGATTGGTGGGGTGGAAGCTGATTTTACCTATGCGGATTGCCAGGCGGAGATGGATATCATCAACAAGGCCTTCATAGAGGTGATGACCCGCGGGGATGCCAAGGGGCGTGTTTTCACCTTTCCGATCCCAACTTACAATATTACCGAGGATTTTCCTTGGGAGTCTGAAAATGCCCGCCTTCTATTTGATATGACGGCGAAATACGGGCTACCTTATTTTCAGAACTTCATCAATTCCGAGCTCAAACCCAATCAGATCCGCTCCATGTGCTGCCGTCTTCAACTAGATTTGAGGGAGTTGCTGAAACGCGGAAATGGTCTGTTTGGGTCGGCTGAACAAACCGGATCCATCGGCGTCGTCACCATCAATTGCGCGCGTCTGGGCTATCGCTTTGCCCATGATGAGCGAGGATTACTGGAAGAACTTGATCGATTGATGGCGCTGGGTCGGGACAGTCTGGAGATCAAACGAAAACTGGTTCAGGGGCTGATGGATGAGGGATTATATCCCTATTCAAAACGTTATCTGGGCACATTGCGCAATCATTTCTCCACGCTGGGAGTTAATGGCATCAATGAGATGATCCGTAATTTCACGGGAGGCCAGGAAGATATTACCAGCACCTTCGGTGAAGCGCTGGCGATGCGCCTGCTGGATCATGTTCGAGCTCGCATGCTCGAATTTCAGGACCAGACCGGCAATATGTATAATCTGGAAGCCACCCCAGCCGAGGGCACGACGTATCGCTTTGCCAAGGAAGACAAAAAGCGCTTCCCGGACATCATTCAGGCCGGAACGGAGGAAGCTCCATACTACACCAATTCCAGCCAGCTTCCCGTCGGCTTTACCGATGATCCGTTTGAAGCTTTGGAGCGTCAGGACAAGCTTCAAACCAAATATACCGGCGGCACGGTGTTGCACCTCTATATGAGTGAGCGTCTATCCAGTGCGGATGCCTGCGCGGCTCTGGTCAGAAAATCTTTGGCCAATTTCCATCTGCCCTATGTGACGATCACGCCAACTTTCTCGATCTGTCCAAAGCATGGATATCTGGCCGGTGAACACCACCATTGCCCCACCTGCGATGATGAGGCCAAACAAGCAGGTACATATAGCGCCGATACCCGCCAGGCATGCGAGGTCTGGACAAGGGTGATGGGCTATCATCGCCCGGTTTCCGCCTTTAATCCGGGCAAAAAATCCGAGCATTGTGAGCGTCAGCATTTCGAGGAAAAACATGCCGCATTGTGTGCCGCCTGAAACAGATCAGGACTTGAGGGTGGGGGGCTTTCAGCCCTTCACCAGCCTTGATTTTCCAGGGCATTTATCCGCCGTGGTCTTCTGTCAGGGGTGCCCGTTGAGCTGTGTTTATTGTCACAATCAGGATTTATTGCCGGTGGCTTCTGAGGGCCAATATTCTTGGCAATATATTCTGGCGCATCTTGAAAGCAGGAAAGGCTTGTTGGATGCGGTGGTGTTTTCTGGCGGGGAGCCCCTGATGCAGGCCGCTCTTGAGCCCGTCATCCGGCAGGTTCGAAGCTTGGGATATAAAATCGGTCTGCACACAGCAGGCACAGCCCCATCAAGGCTTCATCGCTTATTGCCATATCTGGATTGGGTGGGCTTGGATATCAAAGCCATGCCACAAGGGTATGCCTCGCTGACAGGCGTTGCCAATGCGGGGAGTAAAGCCTGGCAATCTCTGGATATTCTAGTGGGATCGGATGTCGACTTCGAGGTCAGAACGACAATCTGGCCTGAGACGTTTGAGGCCGGATTGAATGCTGGTGATATAACTGAATTGGCCAAACGATTACGGATAGCAGGTGTGAAGAGTTTTGCCCTGCAGGAAGCCCGCGATCCGCAAACCACTCTACCGCTTCGCGGTGATGTCGTTATGGACCAAGGCCTGCTCAGTCATCTGGCTGCGACATTTGACAGCTTTGACCTGCGCCGAGCGGCGTGAGATCAGGCATTACAAATAATAGGATTGAAAGCGGCCATGACCGAGCAAAGTGAAACTGGCCGAAATCGTCGGGCATCACCTCCAATTTTGCAAAATGCCTTTCGACCCTTCTTTCTGGGGGCCGCTTCATTGTTGGTTGTCTCAATCCCCCTTTGGGTTTTGGCATATCTGGGCTGGAGCGAAGCCCCGACCACGCTCAATGATCATATGCATGAAATGCTGTTTGGGTATTTACCGGCCATTGTGTGCGGTTTTGCCCTGACAGCCATTCCCAACTGGACGGGCCGTGCTCCGGTCATGGGACGAGGGCTTGCCCTGTTGTTTGCGCTCTGGGCTGTCGGGCGGTTATGGGTTTTTGGGCCAGAAAACCATGTTTTGTTTGGGCTGGATTTGGGTTTTTTAATGGCGATAGCGGGTGTCGCAGCGAGAGAAATTATGTTCGGCAAGAACTGGCGCAATCTCCCCATACTAGCCCTGCTGTTCCTGTTGGCGGGGGCTCATTTTCTGTTTCATTGGCCCGAGTTTCAAGTTTATGCCCAACGCGCCACTCTGACTGTCGCAACCTGTCTGATTGCTCTTATCGGCGGACGGATCATTCCCAGCTTTACCCGCAACTGGTTGGCCTCAACAAAAGGGGCTGCTTTAGCCGGGCCTATGCCCTCATCCATGCCCGCTTACGACAAGCCAGCGCTAGTCGTTTTGGTGGTCAGCTTGATGGCGTGGGTTATTTGGCCGCAGAACCAGATTGTCGGATGTGGGCTCTTGCTGGCCAGTGTCGTTCACGGAATTCGGTTGACGAGGTGGAAGGGCCTGCAAACCGGGTCAGAACCCCTGGTGTGGTCACTGCATGCCGGTTATCTCTGGCTGGTTTTGGGTGTGGGCCTTACCGGTGCCGGGATATTGTGGCCGGACTTGATCCCTTACAGTGCAGGCATTCACGCTCTGTCAGCCGGTATGATCGGAACGATGAGTTTGGCTGTGATGACCCGGGTTAGTCTGGGTCATACGGGGCGCGCCAGACGTGCTGGGCCTGTCAGCACCACAATGTACATTTTGGTGCATCTGGGGGCGGCTCTGCGTGTCTTTGCAGCACTTAATGCCAATGACCCGCTCTGGCTAGGTCTGGGGTCAGTATTCTGGAGTCTGGCTTTTGTCCTGTTTTTGATCGTCTATGCACCGATGATGTTCGCGCCGCGCTTTGACGCAAATTAAGCCGTGTCAGGTCGACATGTCGTCGATCAGGGGGTTGGGGTGGCAATAGGCTACAAGGGTTTCGCGGTCCGTGATCTCAATTTTCGGTCCGCTGACCAATATGCCGTGAGCTTGCAGAGCCCCAAAGGCACGGGACAGGTTTTCCGGTGTCATGCCCAGCATGGAGGCCAGAACGCGTTTACCGACGGGCAGCTCAACAATGTCTGCCATGCCGGATTTTTCTTGCAAGCGGATGATGTAATTGCCGACCCGCTCAACGGCGGTCCTTAGTTTGAGATTTTTGACCGCTTTGATCACCGAGCGATAACAGGTCGACATCTCAATTGCGATCGCCTTGGCGAACGCGCCGTCCTTGTCCAGACATTCACGGACATTTTCGGATGGAATGAGAAGCAATTGGCTGGATTCCAGGGTTCGGCCTGACATCAAAAAGGGGGCGTCCTTTACCGCGGCCGCCAGCATGAAGGTCGAAACAGGCGTGATCATCGCCATGGTGGTTTCCCGATCATTGCCTTGGGAGTAAAGCTCAACCCGGCCTTCGATCACCACATAAAGAAAATCAGGGGGATCGCCTTCTTTGATCAGTTCAACCTGGGCCGGAAAGCGTTGAAGGAAGGATCCGCGTGTCAATGATTCGTAATGCTCATCCGAAACCTCCATGAAGAGAGGCAGGGTGCGAATCAGATCTTTGTCTTGAGTTTTCAATGCTAAATTTTCCCCCTTGCAACTGGTTTTACAAGGCGGACTTGATCGAGATCAAGGCCTAATCTCTCTTAAAGCAAATGGCTATGGTAAATAAGTAAATTCAAAGAATAGATTTAAGCAGTTAGCGTCTTTCTTGTGTGGTCTTTTGACGCGCGGCAAGTTATCAAATTGAGAGTTGTGTCTCCGGTTGCGTATTAAGTGATCACTGTCCAACCGCCCATTCCGGGCGCGAACAAGGGGGCGAGACATGCATTCGCTAGACGGCGTTACTCGAGGCCAGCAAAATCAAGCGCTGGGTATGAGTACTTTGGCGTTCACAGTTTGCTTTGCAGTGTGGACGATCTTTTCCATCATCGGTGTGAAGATCAAACAGGAGCTTGGATTATCCGAGACCCAATTCGGGCTGCTGGTGGCGACACCGGTTTTGACCGGATCAATCAGCCGGATATTCCTCGGCGTTATTTCCGAGCAATATGGCGGACGGATCATGTTTCCGATCCAGATGGTCACCACAGCTTTGGCGACTTTCTTGCTCTCCATGGCCAATACTTACGAGCTCTTCCTTCTGGCCGCACTCGGTGTCGGTCTGGCCGGTGGCTCTTTCATCATCGGTATTGCCTATGTGTCTCGCTGGTATGAGGCCAAAGAACAAGGCACAGCTCTTGGCATTTTTGGGGTGGGTAATCTGGGGGCTGCGGTCACCAATTTCGGCGCACCCTTTCTGGTCGTCGCCTATGGATGGCAGCAAACGGCGCAAATCTATTCTGTTGTCCTGATTGCCATGGCCATCATCTTCTGGGTCTTCACCAAGGATGATCCGGTTCTGACGGAGCAACGTAAAGCGGGTAAAAAACCTGTCTCTGCCGTTATGCAGCTTGAGCCTCTCAAGGATCCTCAGGTCTGGCGTTTCGCAGTCTATTACTTCTTTGTCTTCGGAGCTTTTGTTGCTCTGGCGTCTTGGTTGCCTCGCTATTATGTCGGCGCTTACGGACTGGATCTTCAAACCGCCGGTATGCTGGCAGCAGCCTATTCCCTGCCAGCGTCCATCTTCCGCGCGCTTGGTGGCTGGATGTCAGACAAATGGGGTGCGCGTTTCGTCATGTACCTGACATTTGGAATTTCACTGATTTGTCTGTTCATACTCAGCTACCCGGAAACCAGCTACACCATCAGTGGCATCAATGGTCCCATTGAGTTCAGTTTCGGTATTAGTGTTCCACTCTTTGCCACCATGGCCTGTGCCCTTGGTTTTGTTATGTCTTTGGGCAAGGCGGCGGTCTACAAACATATCCCCGTCTACTACCCCCACCATGTGGGCGCTGTGGGCGGACTGGTCGGCATGATTGGCGGCCTCGGTGGCTTCGTTCTCCCGATCAGCTTCGGCATCATGAATGATCTGACCGGAATTTGGACCAGCTGTTTCATGTTGATGTTCGTCATAGTCCTGGTTTCCACAATCTGGATGCACGTTGCCATCGGTCGGATGGAACGCCGGAAATATCCCGGACTGGCAGACGAAAGACACCTCAGCGACGTACCGGACGAACCTGTTCCGGCTCCCTCAACTCGCTGAGCCTGGCAAGGGTATCGCCACACGCTATCTCTCCCCGAGTTTGTGTGGTGATGCCCCGGCCTCCCTTCTTTAGAACCTCAAGGAGCCTTTCATGGGCAAGGACCTAAAAAACTGGAACCCGGATGATCCCGATCAGTGGGAAACAACCGGAAAATCCATCGCCAACCGAAATCTCTGGATTTCCATTCCAGCATTGCTTTGCGGCTTCGCCGTTTGGTTATACTGGGGCATCATTACCGTTCAGATGCTCAATCTGGGCTTTGACTTTGCCCGCGGTGATCTCTTTACCCTGGCGGCTATTGCTGGCCTGACGGGGGCAACGCTTCGTATTCCTTCTACCTTCTTTATCCGCATGGCGGGTGGCCGAAACACCATCTTCCTGACCACCGCCTTGTTGATCATACCCGCAGCTGGCACAGGCTTCCTGCTTCAAAACCCGGATACACCACTCTGGCAATTCCAGATCATGGCGCTTCTGTCCGGTTTTGGGGGCGGTAATTTCGCCAGCTCCATGTCCAATATCTCATTCTTCTTTCCCAAGAAGGTTCAGGGCTATTCCCTCGGCATGAATGCCGGTCTCGGTAATTTCGGTGTCACCACCATGCAGATCCTCATCCCTCTGGTGATGACGGTTGGTGTCTTTGGCGGCACACCGATGATCCTGGAAACCATGTCTGGAACCCTGATCGGCAAAATCGCCGCAGGCACACCGACATATCTTCACAATGCCGGTTTTATCTGGGTTGTGATCCTGGTGCCTATCGTTGTCGCGGCCTGGTTTGGCATGAATAATATCGTCGATGATCACGTCTCTCCCGAGATCGGATCAACACCGGCAGCCTTCGGCAAGATTCTCGGCATGTTAGCCATTGGTCTGGTCACAGCGACCGCCGGTCTGTGGTTGATGCTGCCTGAAAATGCGGGCGGTTCCGGTTGGAATATTTCCAAATGGCTGGTCCTGCCTCTGGTCATTGCGGCAACCGTGTTTGCCCTGAAAATGATCCCCGGTGCGATCCGAAAAAGCCTCGATCACCAATATAAAATCTTCAACAACAAACACACATGGGCGATGACCATCATCTACACCATGACCTTCGGATCCTTCATCGGTTTTGCGGCCGCCTTCGGTCTCGCCATCAAGGTGATCTTTGGTTATCAGCACATCATGGTCGATGGCGTCATGACCCACGACCTGGCCAATCCAAACGGGCCATCTGCCCTGATGTTTGCCTGGACCGGGCCTTTTATCGGCGCTTTGATCCGTCCGATTGGTGGCAAGATTTCTGACAAGCTGGGCGGTGCTCTGGTCACCCAAATCGTCTCTGTCGTTATGGTCGCAGCCGCGTTGGGTGTCGCCTACTTCATGAAGGAAGCTTATGCCTCTGCCACGCCAGAAGTATATTTCACACCCTTCCTGATCCTCTTCCTGATCCTGTTTGCGGCCACCGGTATCGGCAATGGTTCCACTTTCAGAACCATCGCCATGGTGTTCGACAAGGAACAGGCCGGACCGGTGCTCGGTTGGACCTCTGCTGTTGCTGCCTACGGGGCGTTCATTATCCCCAAGGTCTTCGGTGAGCAGATCAATGCCACAACACCGGAATATGCCCTTTACGGCTTCGCCGCCTTTTACACGGTCTGCATTGTGATCAATTGGTGGTTCTATCTGCGCCCCGGCGCTTACGTGAAAAACCCATAGGAAACTGACATGAGCCATCTTCTGGATCGTCTTACATTTTTCACGAAGTCTTCCGAAAACTTCTCTGGTGGTCACGGTGTGACCACCACCGAGAACCGCGATTGGGAAGACTCCTACAGAAAGCGCTGGCAGCACGACAAGGTCGTGCGTTCAACCCACGGCGTGAACTGTACCGGATCATGTAGCTGGAAAATCTACGTCAAGGGTGGATTGGTGACCTGGGAAACCCAGCAAACCGACTATCCGCGAACCCGCACTGACCTGCCCAATCACGAGCCTCGCGGCTGTGCACGGGGAGCCAGTTATTCCTGGTATATGTATTCCGGAAATCGTGTGAAATACCCGCTGATCCGCTCTCGTCTGCTCAAGGCGTGGCGCAAGGCGCGTCAGAGCTTGCCGCCAATGGCGGCCTGGCGGTCGATCCAGCAAGATGACAAAGTGCGTGACTCCTACGTGTCCAAACGCGGGGCTGGCGGATTTGTCCGCGGGGACTGGGATGAGATCAATGAGATCATCGCAGCCTCCAACGCCTATACAGCCAAGGAATATGGCCCGGACCGGGTGTTTGGTTTCTCACCCATCCCTGCCATGTCCATGGTCTCATATGCGGCGGGCTCACGCTATCTGTCCTTGATGGGTGGCGTCTGCATGTCGTTTTACGATTGGTATTGCGATTTGCCTCCGGCCAGCCCGATGACCTGGGGCGAACAAACCGATGTGCCGGAATCTGCCGACTGGTATAATTCCGGATACTTGCTGGTCTGGGGCTCCAACGTGCCGCAAACCCGTACACCCGACGCTCACTTCTACACTGAGGCCCGCTATAAAGGTACCAAGAGCGCGGTGATCTGCCCGGATTATTCTGAAGCTTCAAAATTTGGCGATGTCTGGCTCAACCCCAAACAGGGTACGGATGCAGCCTTGGCATTGGCCTTTGGTCATGTGGTTCTTCGTGAGTTCCATCTGGATCGTCAGGCCGAATATTTCGAGACCTATGCGCGTGAAAATACCGACATGCCGAATTTGGTTCGTCTGGTTAAAAAGGATGGTCGTTATGTAACGGACCGCCTCCTTCGCGCCTCGGATTTCACCGACGAGCTGGGTGAAGATAATAATCCGGAATGGAAAACTGTGGCTCTTGATCGCAAGAGCGGCAAGATCGTTACGCCTCATGGCTCTGTCGGTTTTCGCTGGGGCGAAAAAGGTAAATGGAATCTCGAACAAAAGGATGGCAAAGGCGAGGATATCGATCTCGAACTCTCCTTCATCCTGGATAGCCAATACGATGATGTGGTTGATGTCGGCTTCCCGTATTTTGCCAATAAAGGCCATGATGCCTTCACCGGCACCGATCACCCCGACGTGCTCGAGCACAAGGTTCCGGTCAAGAAGTTGAAATTGAAAGACGGTGACACCTTGGTGGCCACCGTGTTTGACCTCTTCTGTGCCAATTATGGCCTCGACCGGGGTCTGGGTGGTGAACATACCGCCAAGAGCTATGACGACATGGCTCCCTACACACCGGCTTGGGCCGAAGCCATCACCGGTGTCTCGCGTGACAAGATCATTACTGTGGCGCGTGAATTTGCCACCAATGCCGAGAAGACCCAAGGCAAGTCCATGGTCATCATCGGCGCGGCGATGAACCATTGGTACCATATGGACATGAATTATCGGGGGGTGATCAACCTTCTGATCATGTGCGGCTGTATCGGTCAGTCCGGCGGCGGTTGGGCTCACTATGTTGGGCAGGAAAAACTGCGCCCACAAACCGGTTGGCAGCCTCTGGCCTTTGGTCTTGATTGGGCGCGTCCGCCACGCCACCAGAATTCCACATCCTGCTGGTATGCGCACACCGACCAATGGCGCTATGAGACGCTTGATGTCGATGAAATCCTGTCCCCAACCGCGCCTGAAGGCGATTGGAAGGGCACAATGATCGACTATAATGTGCGCTCCGAGCGCATGGGCTGGTTGCCATCTGCACCGCAGTTGAAAACCAATCCGCTGACCATTGCCGCCGAGGCTGAAAAAGCCGGTCTCGATACCAAGGATTACGTGGTTCAACAGCTCAAATCCGGTGAAATGGAAATGTCCTGTGAGGATCCTGACAATCCATCCAACTGGCCGCGCAATTTGTTTGTCTGGCGCTCAAATCTTCTGGGTTCTTCCGGCAAGGGGCATGAGTATTTTATCAAGCACCTAGTCGGCAGCAGCCATGGCGTTCTCAGTGAAGAAGCGCCTGAAGATATGCGACCCCAAGAGGTCAAATGGGCCGATGAAGCCCCGCAGGGCAAGCTCGATCTTTTGGTCACGATCGATTTTCGGATGTCGACCACATGTGTCTATTCCGACATCGTTCTGCCAACAGCGACGTGGTATGAAAAGGATGACCTCAACACCTCTGACATGCATCCCTTCATCCATCCGCTTACCGCCGCCGTAGACCCGTCCTGGGAAGCGCGCAGTGACTGGGACATCTTCAAGGGTTTGGCGAAAAAATTCTCCGAGATTGCTCCTGAAGAGCTGGGTGTTGAAAAGGATGTGGTGATGACGCCAATCCTGCACGACACACCCGGTGAGATCGCTCAGGCTTTGGACGTCAAAGAGTGGAAAAAAGGCGAGGTGGAACCCATTCCGGGCAAAACCATGCCGCAAATCGCTGTTATCGAGCGTGACTATCCTAATCTCTACAAGCGCTACACCACGCTTGGGCCTTTGATGAGCAAAATTGGCAATGGCGGTAAGGGTATCGCCTGGAATACCGAGCATGAAGTTGAAGAGCTTGGCAAACTCAATGGTGTTGTCGAAGAGGAAGGCCCATTCCAGGGTCTGCCCATGATCAACACAGCTATTGATGCGGCTGAAGTCATCTTGATGCTGGCTCCTGAAACCAATGGTCAGGTGGCGGTCAAGGCTTGGAATGCTCTGTCCGAAAACACGGGGATTGAACACGCCCATCTGGCCCTGCCCAAGGAAGACGAAAAAATCCGCTTCCACGATGTGGTCGCTCAGCCTCGCAAGATCATTTCCTCACCCACTTGGTCGGGCATTGAAAGTGAAGAGGTATGCTACAACGCCGGTTATACCAATGTGCATGAGAGAATTCCGTGGCGCACATTGTCCGGTCGTCAGCAGCTCTATCAGGATCACAAATGGATGCTGGCATTCGGTGAGGCCTTGTGTGTCTACCGGCCTCCGATTGACACCAAGGCGGTGTCCCCGGTGATTGATGCCAAGCCAAATGGTGAAAAGCAGATTGTTCTGAACTTCATCACGCCGCACCAAAAATGGGGCATCCACTCCACCTATACTGACAATCTCTTGATGCTGACCCTGTCACGCGGTGGACCGATTGTCTGGCTCTCCGAAACTGATGCGGCTGAAGCCGGTATCGAGGATAATGACTGGGTGGAAGCTTATAATTCCAACGGCGCGCTTGTGGCGCGGGCGGTGGTTTCCCAGCGTATCCGTGAGGGCACCATCTTCATGTATCACGCACAGGAGAAGATCGTGAACGTACCGGGCTCTGAAATGACCGGAAACCGCGGTGGTATCCACAATTCGGTGACACGGGCGACTTTGAAGCCAACCCATATGATCGGGGGTTACGCCCAACAATCCTACGGCTTTAACTATTATGGAACCGTCGGATCCAACCGGGATGAGTTCGTCATCGTCCGCAAGCTCAGCAAAGTTGACTGGCTCGAAGAACCAGCCAGCGATGCAGAGGAGGCCTTGTCATGAGAATCCGCGCACAAATAGGCAAAGTCCTCAATCTGGATAAATGCATTGGCTGTCACACCTGTTCGGTCACGTGCAAGAACGTCTGGACCAGCCGTGAAGGCGTTGAATACGCCTGGTTCAATAATGTCGAGACCAAGCCGGGCATTGGTTATCCCAAGGATTGGGAAAACCAGAAGCGCTGGAATGGCGGCTGGACCCGTACCAACGGCGGTTCATTGCGTCCCAAGGCGGGTGGTAAATGGCGCATGCTGGCCAAAATTTTCGCCAATCCGGATTTGCCGGAAATTGACGATTATTATGAGCCCTTCACCTTCGATTACGAGCATTTGCAACGGGCCAAGGAAAGCAAGGCTTTCCCGACTGCGCGTCCACGCTCATTGATCTCCGGCGAACGCATGGAGAAAATCGAATGGGGTCCGAACTGGGAAGAAATTCTCGGTGGTGAATTCTCCAAACGCTCGAAGGATTACAATTTCGAGGGCGTCCAGAAGGAGATGTATGGCGAGTTCGAAAACACCTTCATGATGTATCTTCCACGCCTGTGTGAGCATTGTCTCAACCCGGCCTGCGCAGCGGCGTGCCCGTCCGGCGCGATCTACAAGCGCGAAGAAGATGGCATTGTCCTGATCGATCAGGAAAAGTGTCGCGGTTGGCGCATGTGTGTGTCTGGTTGTCCCTACAAGAAGGTTTATTTCAACTGGTCTAGCGGCAAGTCCGAAAAATGTACCTTCTGCTACCCGCGTATCGAAGCCGGTCAGCCGACGGTGTGCTCTGAAACATGTGTGGGTCGTATCCGTTATCTTGGTGTGGTGCTCTATGATGCTGATCGCATTGAGGAAGCCGCCTCCGAGACCGACGAAAAAGACCTGTATCAGTCCCAGCTCGATATGTTTCTTGATCCCAATGATCCTGAAATAATCGCGCAGGCTCGCAAGGACGGTGTTCCGGAAGCTTGGCTGGAAGCGGCCAAAAATTCACCGGTCTATAAAATGGCCATGGATTGGAAGATCGCCTTCCCGCTCCACCCGGAATACCGCACTCTGCCTATGGTCTGGTATATCCCGCCGCTTTCACCGATCAGCAATGCTGCTGAAGCTGGTGCGATCAGTATGAAAAACGGCATGCCGGATGTTCGCTCCCTGCGCATTCCGCTGCGTTATCTGGCCAATATGCTGACAGCAGGCGATGAAGCACCTGTTGCCAGCGCTCTGGAACGCATGCTCGCCATGCGCGCCTATATGCGGGCCAAGTCCGTTGACGGTGTCATTGATGAATCCATCGCTGACAATGTCGGCCTGAGCAAATCTCTCATAGAAGACATGTATAAAATCATGGCTTTGGCCAATTACGAGGACCGCTTTGTCATCCCGACGACCCACCGTGAATGGGCTGAAGATGCCTATGACCTGAAGGGGGAATGCGGCTTCAGCTTCGGCAATGGCTGCTCGGATGGAAACTCCAAGGCCTCCTTGTTTGGGAAGCCGAAAAAGAATGAACCCATGAACCCGATGGAGAAGGCATGATGTCCCGATCTTTCAAAATACTCGCAGCCCTGCTTAGCTATCCCGATGAAGCTATTCAGGCCGCCGCGCCAGACTTCAAGGCGGTATTGGCTGAAGAGGGCATCATCCCTGAAGGGCAGCAAATGCGTCTGGGCCATCTGATTGACGAGCTCGCCACGCGCGAACTCTTCGATCTCCAGGAGCGCTATGTAGATTTGTTCGACAAATCACGGGCCTTATCGCTTCATCTGTTTGAGCACGTGCATGGCGAAGGCCGTGACCGCGGTCAGGCCATGGTCGACCTTCAGGCGATTTATGAAGAAAACGGTTTGGAGATTTCAGCCAAGGAATTGCCGGATTATCTGCCGCTCTTCCTGGAGTTTCTTTCCACTATTCCTCTGGAAGAGGCGCAGGCCATGCTGGGCGAACCCCGTCATGTTCTGGAAGCCCTTCGGGATCGTTTGCGCAAGCGTAAAACCATCTACGCCACCGTCATGCGGGCTCTGGTCTCTGTAGCCGCTGACAATGCAGCTGCCGATATCAACGACATCCAGACCGAGGATGATGATCCGGACGATCTGGAAGCCCTGGACCGGATTTGGGAAGAAAAGCCTGTTGAATTCGGACCCGGCGATGAGAGCTGCCCGGTGGCTGAAAACATGCTCGCCAAAATGAAAATACCGGCCGGAGAGAAACCGGTGACTGGAAACCTGGGAGAAACAGCATGAGCGATTTTCTCAACACAGCGGTGTTTGGTATCTACCCCTATATCGCCCTATCCGTACTCGCGATTGGCTCCATCATTCGCTACGATCGTGAGCCATACTCTTGGAAAGCCGGCTCCAGTCAGCTTTTACGCCGCAAGCAATTGGTGATGGGCTCTGTCCTGTTTCATCTTGGGGTCTTGATGATCTTTGCCGGTCATTTCGTCGGCCTTCTGACACCCATTGCCGTATTTGACGCACTGGGCATTGCCCATGGCGACAAGCAAATGCTGGCCGTTGTCGCCGGTGGCTTTGCAGGCGTGTTGGCCTTTATCGGGGCAACATTATTGATTCATCGCCGCTTCTTTGATGCCCGTGTCAGGGCAGCGTCCAACTTTTCAGATAACGCAATATTGCTGCTCTTGTATGCCCAGCTCTTGCTGGGACTGGGTTCCATTTTCATCTCTCTCGATCATCTCGACGGGCATGAAATGGTCAAGTTTATGGACTGGGCCCAGGGTATTTTTACCCTGAATTTGGATGCCTCTTCCCATATCGCTGGCGTGCACTGGATTTTCAAAGCCCATATCGCTTTGGGTCTGACGATTTTCCTAGTCTTTCCGTTCACACGATTGGTTCACATGTTCTCTGCACCTGTCCGCTACGTCTTCCGGACCGGATATCAGATCGTGCGCCGCAAGCCTGCCCGTAGGGGGATGAAATGAGCACGCACTCCATAATTTCTCCCAAACCGGACAGTCCTGTCATCAAGGTCAATGGTGTGGTCATTACTCCAGAAGCCATTGCGGCTGAGGCCCAACACCATCCGGCGGACAAGCCTGAAACGGCTTGGCAGGCCGCCACAGAGGCTTTGGTGATCCGTGAGGCTTTATTGCAAGCGGCTCGTGATCGGGATGTGAAAGCAGATAGCCAAGCTCTTGAAGACGGTGAAGGCGTGGAAGAGGATATGTTGATCCAGGCCTTCCTCGACAAGGAAGTTGTCACGCCCGACCCGGATGAAGAGAGTTGTCGTCGGTATTTTGAAAATAACCGTCAAAAGCTGCGCTCACCGGATATCTATGAGCCATCCCATATCCTGCTTCAGGCTCACAAAGATGACACGAAAGCCTATGAGCGGGCTCGTGAAGAGGCTCAGGCTTTGATCGATCATCTGAAAAACAAACCTGATGCCTTTGCCAGGATGGCCAGTGATCGTTCAGATTGTGAATCCTCTGCCCATGGTGGACGTCTGGGGCAGGTCACCAAGGGGCAAACCACGCCCTTGTTTGAAAAGGCCATGATGGCCCTCAAACCCGGTGAGTTGTGTCAGCACCCGGTGGAAACACCTTACGGGTTTCATGTGCTTCGTCTGGATCAAGCCGAGGCAGGAAAAACACCGGTTTTTGAAACGGCCAAACCTCTGGTCGAAGAATTTTTGCGCGATGCCAGCTGGCGTCGGGCAGTTGCCCAATTTGTTTCGCTTGTGGTCGGTGAAGCAAAAATTGAGGGTGTTGAACTGAATGGAGCAAATTCCCCGCTCGTTCAGTAAGTGATCACGTTATTGCCGACGACCAATGGGGGAGTCGGTGTTGAAGGAAGAAAGTCATGGAACGCAAAGCGCTTCTGAAAAAGGCCATGATGGCCGCTACATCCACTCTAGTTCTCGCAACAGTTGCAGCTCCGGCTCTGGCTGAAGGGGACTTCATCCTGAATTCTCGTCTGCGTGTGGAGACGGTTGACCAGGACGGTTTTGCCAATGATGCGGAAGCGATCACGCTGCGGACTCGCTTTGGTTATCAGACCGGGGAATCTGAAGGTTTCTCTTTTCTGATTGAAGGCGAGAATGTTCTGCATTTGGTTGATGATTTCAATTCCACCACGAATGGGAATGCAGGTTTTCCGGTTGTTGCTGATCCTGAAGAAACCGAACTGAACCGGCTTCAGCTCACCTACACAGGCTTTGACGACACAACGCTGGTTGCCGGTCGTCAGCGAATCATCCTTGGCGATGCGCGCTATGTCGGCAATGTGGGTTTCCGCCAGAATGAACAAACTTTTGATGCCTTTGTTGCTTCCAATACGGGCATTGAAAACGTGACATTGACCTATGCTTATCTGGATCGGGTGCATCGTATTTTTGGTGATGATCATCCAGCGGGAGAACTGGATCTGGATGCGCATGCTTTTGTTGGGGCCTATGCCGGTGAATACGGTACACTAACTGGTTTTGCCATTCTTGCGGATGTGGTTGATGCCTCTGCCTTGTCAAACACCACCTATGGCTTGTCATTCAAAGGTTCTGTTGCTGAAGAGGGCGGTCCGACCTTTGGCTATATGTTCGAATGGGCGCATCAGTCAGACTATGCTGACAATGCTTCCAGCTTCGATCTGGACATGTTCCGGGGTGAGGCCAGTTTGAGCCAGAACGGTATAAGTGGCGCGATTGGTTTTGAATCCCTGGAGGGTAATGGCAGCCGGGGCTTTATTACCCCTCTGGCCACTCTGCACAAATTTCAGGGTTGGGCGGATGTCTTCCTGGGAACACCGGCTGATGGTATTCAGGATGTCTATGTTCGCGGGGGCTTTAGTTTCCCGGACGCCCCGTTTGGCGAGGCTATGAATGCCAGCATCGTCTATCACGATTTCCAAACGGAAAATGGTGGGGATGATTTGGGCTCTGAGATTGATTTGGTTCTGAACAACCGCATCTCTGAGCATGTGTCTCTTCAGTTCAAAGCGGCTTTTTATGAGGGCCCTGATAGTGGTCCGGCCGATCGTAATAAAATTTGGTTTGCTGCGACCTATAACTACTGATTGGGTCACATCATCAGTTTTGAAATCAAGCCCGGCGCAATGCGCCGGGCTTTTTTTGTTGAAACAAAGTTTTTGAACCCCAAATCACAAGAATCATTTTCAATGAGAAAAAAAGAAGATGATTTTACTTGCTTATTTGCAAATATATGCACATATAAGCATCCAGTTTACGTCTTGAACCCGAATTGACACCATAAAGGTCCATTAGAATGAGTCAGATTTCAGAATTGCACCCAACTGATATTCATGAAGAATTGAGCGCTAATCGCATCACGCTGGTTGATGTCAGGGAGCCAAAGGAATTTGCCAATGAGCGTATTCCCGGTGCGCTTTTATTGCCCCTGTCGACCTTTGATCCCTCAGCCATGCCGGTTCACCCGGATCGTCCAGTGGTTCTGTATTGCGGCTCAGCCATGCGTTCGGCCAAGGCTGTGAGCCTTTGCTTGAATGCTTCAGTTGACGTAAAAGCTCACATGGCAGGCGGGATCAAGGGCTGGAAACAGGCTGGATTGAAAACGCTCAAGGTCAATCCGTTCACAGGTCAGATCAATTTATCTGGAGGCTAGACCATGTTTCGTTTTTTTCTGTCAGTTTTTGGCGTTGTGTTCTTGGCGGCTTCGGCTGTAGCGCAAGATAATTGGGTTGCGCAAACAGAGGTCATGGCTGAGGAAAAAGCGGTCTTTGCCACCGTTGAAAGTGTCGATTTGATCCAGGCCAGGGCCCGGATTGGCGGCACGATCGGCGAATTGCGTATCGATGAGGGAAGTGAGGTGTCCGCCGGGGATGTCCTGGCGATTGTTGTAGATGATCGCCTGTCCCCACAGATCGGTGCCGTCAATTCTCAGGCCTCGGGTGTCAGGGCGCAACTCGATCAGGCCCGGATCGATATGGACCGGGCCCAGGACCTGTTTGACCGGGGTATTTTCCCGCAAGCGCGTCTTGATGAGGTCAGAACCCAACTGAATGTTTTGCAGAACCAGCTCTCGGCCTTACAGCAACAACGTGCTGTTCTGGTTCAGCAATCACGTGAGGGCGATGTTATCGCCCCGTCCAGTGGGAGGGTGTTAAGCGTGCCTGTAGCTGCGGGTAGCGTGATTTTGCCGGGCGAAAACGTCGCTGTGATTGCCTCGGATGTACGCATTTTGCGGATGCGTATCCCTGAACGTCATGCACGCTTTATTCAAGTGGGTGACACGGTTCGCGTGGACACGGCCGCCCTAACCGAAGGTGTGGCCAGTGAAGGTGTCGTCCGCCAGGTCTATCCGCGCATTGAAGATGGCCGGATTATTGCCGATGTGACCGTTTCCGGGCTCGGCAATTACTATATCGGTGAGCGGGTCCGGGTTCATGTTCAGGCCGCCGAACGCACTCTGATCGCTATCCCGGAAGCATTTCTGGTTGATTATAACGGGGTCGACACCGTCATTCTCCAAAGAGACTATGGCGATATTAATATTGTCATCCAGCGTGGCTCAATCATTCATTCTGAGAGCGGGAACAGGGTAGAAATCCTCTCTGGACTTTCCGATGGCGATATTTTGGTGAGGCCATAATGCTGGGCCTGTCCGGACATCTGACAAAGGCGTTTATCCGATCGCCTTTAACGCCCTTATTTCTGCTCGCCTCTTTGGCCGTAGGCTTGCTCGCCCTGATGAGCATTCCACGAGAAGAAGAACCACAAATCTCCGTGCCGATGATCGACATCATGGTGCGGGCCGATGGTCTGCGCGCGCCTGATGCCGTTGAGCTGATCACCGAGCCTCTGGAAACCATTATTGGCGGCATTGATGATGTTGAACACGTCTATAGCCAGACCCGTGATGATCAGGTTCTGGTCACGGCCCGCTTTGAAGTGGGGACGGACGCTGATGATGCCATTCTTCGCGTACATGAAGACATCCGGGCCAATATCAATTTGATGCCGACGGGCATTCACGAACCTCTCGTGATCGGGCGCGGTATCAATGATGTCGCCATCATGGTTTTGACCCTGTCAGTCCCTGATGATGTCGAGGGGCGATGGAATGACAATGCGCTGTATAATCTGGCTGAAGAGTTGCGAGTTTCCATCTCCTCCATCCCCGATGTTGGCCTTTCCTACATCGTTGGCGGACGAGCCGATCAGATCCGAATCGAACCCGATCCTGAAGCCTTGGCCCTTTACGGAATAACCCTGCAGCAATTGGTTGGCCGTATTGAAGAAGCCAATCGAAGCTTTCCAATTGGTCGCTTGATGGCCAATGATACATCGCAACTCGTTTCGGCGGGACAAACTCTGACCAGCCTGCCTGATATCGAATTACTGATCCTGACAGCCCGCGACGGACGCCCCGTCTATGTGCGCGATGTGGCAACAGTGGTTATGGGTAGTGAGCAAAGCGAAGCCCGAGTGTGGTCCTTGTCACGTGACGAAGAGGCTGAAAGCTGGATGCGTCGCCCAGCCGTCAGCCTGGCCATTGCCAAACGCGAAGGGGCCAATGCGGTCGTCGTCTCACAAGCGATTGAAACCTACATACATCACTTGGAAGGCAGTTTGATCCCGGAAGAGGTCGAGCTGGCAGTGACTAGAAACTACGGTGAAACGGCCAATGAAAAGGCCAATGAACTGCTCTTCCATTTGGGGCTGGCTACGGTCTCCATTGTCCTGTTGATCACCTTCATGATTGGCTGGCGTGAAGGTCTTGTCGTCCTTGTCGTTATTCCGACGACGATATTGTTGACGCTCTTTGCCTCCAACCTCATGGGCTACACCATCAATCGTGTCAGCTTGTTTGCCCTGATTTTCTCGATAGGTATCTTGGTTGATGACGCCATTGTCGTGATTGAAAATATTGCCCGTCACTGGGCGATGAAAGATGGACGAGATAGGGTTCAAGCCGCCATTGAAGCGGTTGCTGAAGTGGGGAATCCGACGATTGTCGCGACCATGACGGTCGTGGCGGCGCTTTTGCCCATGTTGTTTGTGTCTGGATTGATGGGCCCATACATGGCCCCCATACCGGTCAATGCATCCGCGGCGATGATCTTTTCCTTCTTTGTCGCTGTCATCTTGACCCCGTGGTTGATGCAAGTGATCGCGGGCCGGGCCAAATCATCTCATTCCGATGAAGGCCACGGTGAAGAAGAGGGCGCATTGGGGCGTTTATACCGCCAGGTCGCAGCTCCCATCATTGCCTCCAAGGCAGCGTCTTGGCGGTTTTTGATCATCGTCGGGGTTCTGACGGTCGGCTCTATGTCGCTGTTTGCCTTCAATGCTGTGACCGTCAAGCTTTTGCCTTTTGACAACAAATCCGAGTTCCAGATCGTTGTTGATCTGCCCGAAGGCTCAAGCTTGGAGCGCACTGAACGCGTATTGGCAGAAGCGGCAGAACATTTGGCTGTGTTGCCTGAAGTATCTGCCATTCAGGTTTATGCCGGTACAGCCGCGCCTTTCAATTTCAATGGCTTGGTCAGGCATTATTTTCTGCGAAATGCGCCGGAACTGGGTGATTTGCAGGTCGAGCTTTTACCCAAGCATCAACGGCATCGTTCCAGCCATGATATCGCGCTGGAGGCCCGCCAATTACTGGAAGGTCTTGATGCGCCTGAAGGCACAGTGGTGCGTGTGGTAGAAGCGCCGCCCGGTCCGCCCGTCATGGCCACCTTGCTGGCCGAAGTTTATGGTCCAGATAGCGCCACTCGACGACAAACCGCTGAACAGGTCAGGGCGGCTTTTGATGCCATCCCGTATATCGTTGACACAGATACGTCCTATGGCGTTCGCCAACCGCGCCTGCGCGTAGAGTTGGATCAGGAAAAGCTGGAATTTTTTCAAGTTCGACAAGGCGATGTCTATGAGGCGATCCGGGCCTTGATCGGCGGAACACCGGTTGGGTATTCCCATCGTGGGGAAGGTCGAAACCCGATCGCTATCACCATAGCCCTGCCACGCTCAGAACAGCGTTTGAGCGAACGTTTGCTGGCAACGCCTGTTCCCGCCAATGGCCTGCCCGGCGGTCGTGATGTGGTCGAGTTGGGTGATTTGGTCACGCTGGTTGAAGAGCAGGGCTCTTGGCCGATTTATCGCCGGGATGGACGCTATGCTGAAATGGTGATGGCTGAACTGGCCGGTGAATTTGAAGCGCCGATCTATGGCATGGCCGCTGTTGCAGAACAGCTTGAAGAAATGGCAGCTTCAGAAGGCGTGGAACCTGTCGATATTCGTCTTCATGGCCAGCCGGAAAGTGATAACGAGCCGTCCTTGCTTTGGGATGGCGAGTGGGAAGTCACTTATGTCACCTTCCGCGATATGGGGGCGGCCTTCATGGTCGCCTTGCTGGGAATATATGTACTCGTTGTGGCCCAGTTCGGCAGTTACCGATTGCCCCTGATTATCCTGACTCCAGTGCCGTTGACTTTCATTGGCATCATGCTGGGCCATTGGATGTTTGGTGCGGCCTTTACGGCAACATCGATGATCGGCTTTATCGCCTTGGCCGGGATTATCGTTCGCAATTCGATCCTGTTGGTCGACTTTATCCGCAATGGAGCAGAGGAGGGAGCCAGCTTGCAGGAGACGCTATTACGGGCCGGTGCGATACGCTTCAAACCCATATTGCTGACAGCCATTGCTGCGATGATTGGGGCGTCCGTTATTCTGTTTGACCCTATCTTTCAGGGCCTCGCAATCTCGCTTTTGTTCGGACTGGCATCGTCAACATTGTTGACGGTCTTGGTGATTCCCGCCATTTATATAATCTTTCGGGGTGAGGGGAGTGTTTCACCCACAACTACAAATACTTAAGAGGGGGTAATGCATGACTGTAAATAAAGCCGTGATGGCATTCGCAGGCACCATGATTTTGGTATCTCTGTATTTGACTTGGAAGTACGATCACAATTGGGTGTTTCTGACCGCTTTTGTCGGAGCCAATATGCTGCAGTCGTCCTTCACCGGGTTTTGTCCGGCGGCCAGTTTTTTTGGCATGATCGGTTTCAAAAAATCTGATTGATGACAGTTCAAGCCTGCTCTTTCGAGCAATAGGTTTGATACAAGACACTCATGATCTGGCGAATATCGTCGCTGGCGAGTGCGTAATAGATGGTCTGGCCATCACGTCGTGTGGTGACCAGTCCTTTATTGCGCAAGATCGCCAATTGCTGCGACATCGCCTGGGCTCGCATGCCAAGGCTGTCAGCTAACTCACCGACCGAGCGATCCTGATCGACCATGGCGCAAAGCGCCAGAAGCCGGTTGGGATGAGCCAGCGTTTTCATGACATCGGCGACATTGTCAGCCACCGGTTTCATTTCTGAATAATCCATAATCATACCTGCAAAGATTTGCAGGTACTGTAATGCATAACCATATAAAAAGCCAGATTATAGCTTATTCAACCGAAATTCCGCAAAGAATTGCGATAGTTTGCCAAGGCAAAGCCGCAGAAATAACCCCGAGAAGGATGATGGATAAACCGATCCAGCGTCTCAGGCCCGGGCGTTTTGCCCATGAGAGCAAAAATCCCATGCCCAGAGCAGCACTCGTGACCGCAGGAAGCGTGCCCAAGCCAAACCCGGCCATGATGGCACCCCCGCCCACTGCATCCCCGGCCAGCATGGCGTAAAATAAAACGGCATAGACCATTCCACAGGGCAAAAAGCCCCAGATCATGCCAGCCAATATCGGGGTGATGAGTGCGTTCCCGCCCCTAGACAAGCGTGTTGTGAAGGGTTTTTGCAACAGGGCTGTTACACGAACAGCTAATCGGTCCAATCCTGCCAGGGAAGGGGCCCAGCCCGCAACGGACATGCCGATATAGACCAGTGTGACGGCACCAACCCATCGCAGGAGAAGATGCGCTTCTGCCCGGTCAAAACCGAGATAAAGACTGGAGCCCAACGCCCCAAGAATTGCACCTGCCAGGATATAGGAAAAAATCCGGCCCAATTGCGCCAGCAGCAATACCCGGCTTCGTGCCTTGGCCCCTTCAGTCGGGGACAATCCTATCATCAGGCTTGAGGCAATGCCCCCGCACATGCCGACGCAATGCAGGCTGGAAGCTAGCCCGGCGAGCAAGCCTCCTAAAATACTCAATTCTGACAAACCTGCAGGGGGCATTTGGGTGATAACCTCAATAGTGGCGTGTAGATGATCTGTTCAAACCATAAAAACTATGTGGCGTTATGTCACAAAACAGTGAAATATGGGTCAGTGACCTGACCTTGGGAGGGGAAAGCAATGGTAACACTTAAAAAGGTAAGACGGGACGCCCCCTGGCAATGGCTCAAGGCTGGCTGGGATGATCTTAAAAAAGCGCCTCTTATCAGCTTGGGTTACGGATTGATTTTCGTGGGTATAGGTGCCTTTTTATCAATCGGATTGACTTTGGCTGGTTTCGGAGAAGCCGCCATGATCGCGCTGAGTGGCTTTGCCCTGATCGCACCGGCCATGGCCATTGGCATTTACCAGATAAGCCGGGCTTTTGAACGCGGTGAAAAACCACGTTTCAGAGTTGTCATTTCCCGTTTTCCTACGCGTTTGTCCCAGATTGCTTTTTTAAGTTTGCTCCTGGTTCTGCTCTTTGTGATCTGGCTTCACATAGCCATGTTCATGATCATGATCATGGCTCCTGACGGGCCGCTTGAACCCGGGCCTTTCCTTGAGTTTCTCCTGACAGAACCGGCAGGCCTCACCTTGCTGAGCATAGGCAGCCTGATCGGGGCCTTTCTGGCCGGCGTTGCTTTTTCCATCTCGGTGATTGCTTTTCCGATGCTGGTCGATCAGGAAGTTGACGTGATCACAGCCATTGTGGCCAGTGTGAAAGCGGTTTTTGCCCAACCCTTTGTCATGCTGACCTGGGCCTGGCTGATCGCTTTCATGATGATCATGGGTACAGTCTTTTTCTTGATAGGATTAGCCGTCAGCTTCCCCTGGATCGCGCATGCAAGTTGGCATGCTTACAAGGATTTTGAGCCATCACCCTCGCCATCAGCGGGATCTTTATCGGTTGAATCCTGATCGGGTATCGGCTTGTCATCATCCATAAGAATGCGATGAGCCGCCCCGTCCATGTCATCAAATTGACCTGATTTCATCGTCCATAAAAACCCGATCAATCCGATCAGGCCCAAGCCCAGTGCGACAGGGATCAACCAGATCAGAACATTCATCGACGGGCCAATCTTAATGCGTTGAGGGTTACAACAATGGACGAGCCCGACATGGCCAGGGCCGCGATGAGTGGGGTGACAAACCCGGCAACCGCCATGGGAACGGCAATGGCATTATAGAGGGCTGCAAGGGCAAAGTTTTCCAAGACGCGACGTTTGGCACCCTTTGAGATGACATGGGCTGTCACGGCAGAAAGCAAGGCATCCTTTTTCAACACAAAGTCTGATGCGGCCTGACTGATCTCTGCTGCAGACGCTAGCGATATGGAGACATCGGCAGCAGCCAGAGCCGGTGCATCATTGATCCCGTCGCCGATCATGACAATCGTTTTGCCGACTTCTCTTAAAGCTTCGATCCGGGCGATTTTATCCTGGGGCTTCAATCCGGCCTGCCAGCTATCAATACCCAATTGATTGGCCAGGGCTTCAACCGGTCCTGACCTGTCGCCTGATAATAGCTCTATATGCATACCGCGTGACCAGAACGCTTCAACCGTCTCAATGGCATCCGCTCTCAAACTGTCTTCAAACACAAAGCGGATGGCATCTTCATCCCCAACTTGAAGCCATGCTTCCAAATGGGGGTCATGCCCACTTTCAAGCCCTAAAAGGCGTGCAGATCCAAAACGGATGGTTTTGCCGTCTTCACAGACTTCAAGCCCGCCACCGGCGATTTCTTTAATGTTTGAGGCCGCATCGCCCATTCCGGCTGCATCGGCCACAGCGCGGGACAAGGGGTGACGTGAGGTTCGGGCCAGGCGGGCTGCGCTATCCAGCGCGCCAGCGGGTAATTCGGCCTCATTGATCAGCCGGGGCTTGCCTTCGGTCAATGTGCCTGTTTTGTCGAAGATGACCGTATCGATACCTGCCAGACGTTCCATGGCATCGCCGGATTTTACCAGAATTCCGTCTTTGAATAATCGCCCTGATGCCACCACCTGAACCGCTGGAACTGCCAGGCCCAGTGCACAGGGACAGGTGATGATCAAAACGGCAATGGCATTGATCAGGGCCGGGCGGGTTTCGCCTGTCAAAATCAGCCATCCGATCAGGGTCAACAGAGCGAGGCCATGTACCAGAGGCACATAAAGGCGGGCCGCCTGATCAGCCAGTTTGACATAACGGGAGCGGCTTTGTTCTCCCGCTTCGACCATGCGTGTGATTTCAGCCAGAAGTGAGTTCTCACGTTCGGCTGTGGCGGTGATCATCAATGAGCCATCAAGATTGAGCATGCCGGAATAGATGGACACACCTTCCCTGGCATCGACAGGGGCGGTTTCACCGGTGACCAGAGAGCCATCCAGTGATCCTGTACCTTTAAAAATAACCGCATCGACCGGAACCCGATCTCCGGCGGCCAGCATCAAGCGGTCGCCTTTTTTTACATCTCGGGCGGGTATGGCTTCTATTTGTCCGTTTGTATTGATCCGGTTGGCTGTTGCCGCCTGCATGGCCGCCAATCCACGCGCGGCCTGACTGGCGCGAGCACGCAGGCGCATATCCAGATAGCGTCCGATCAGAAGAAAGAAGAGCAACATCGCAGCGGCGTCAAAATAGGTCTCGCCATGCCCGATGAAGGTTTCATAGACCGACAAACCACAAGCCAGAAAAACGGCCAATGAGATCGGGACATCCATATTGACGTGTTTGTGGCGAAGCGCTGTCCAGGCCGAGCGAAAGAAGGGTTGTCCGGCATAGGCCGCTGATGGCAGTACGATCAGCGCAGACAGACGGTGCATCAATTCCATCATGGTCGGGGACATATCTTCGCCGCCAGACCACACAGAGATGGAAAGCAACATCACATTAGCCATGGCGAAACCGGCCACGGCCATAGCCTTCATCAAACGGCGTTCCTCCTCACTGTGAGGGTCGGCATCGATTTCCGGTTCATAGGGTGTTGCTGGATACCCCATAGTGTTGAGGATGTTGATAAACCCACGGGCAGCAGAGGCGTCGCCGCGCCAGACCAGTGCCAGCCGCCCTGTTGAGAGATTCAGACGGGCATTTTCAACGCGATCATCTTCATTTAGCCCATTCTCGATGCGGGCAATACAGCCTGCGCAAACCGCACCCCGCACCAGAAGATCAAGATGGTTTTGTCCGTTCACAGGTCTCACAAAAGCTTGCGGATCTGCCTGATTTTGCAGCTCTCCCATGGACGCGCTGTCTATGGCAGCCATAGATCATATTCCACTTCAAACGGGATTTCGCCATCGTGACGGACTTTGACGCGCCAATCACCGGCAAACCCACATGTAACAGGGGCCCGGTATTGGCCGCTCTCTGCTTCATCAAAAACCAGTGGGCAATCATGCGTGGTATCTGTGGGGTGGGTCATCAGACCGGATAAGACCAGAGCCGTAACCGGCGCGCTTTCAGCATCCAGAACTTCCAGAACAAGTTCATCGTTCACGAGATTGAACCGGGCTGTCCAGCCCAGTTCTGCCTGAATGCGTCGACGCTCCAGCGTATCGTTGTATTCCAGCCCCTGCATATAGGAACGCGGAACATCTTCGCCCGGGTGAGAGCGCAAAGCTAAAGTGATAAACAGGGTATTGACCCCAATAGTGATCCCGAAAAAAATCAGGATCATCACCAATACATGCCAACCTTTTAAAGGGTTGAGTGGGTTTTTCATTCCTCTAATCCCGTAACAATTACCGACCGCGCTTCAGCGACTTCATTGGTTGTCGGATCTATCACCACAAAGGAAATGCGTTCTCGTGCTTCATCTATCTGATCATGGGGCAGGGTCAGGTAAATGATAAAGTCCCTTGTTGTATCGCCGCCGACAATCAGCTGTAGCGGTGCTCCTTCAGAAGTTCCAAGAACACGTGTCATGATGCGTGGATCGCCCTCGACATGCAATTCCAGCACGCGTTCATCATGGGCCTTGTTGACGACCTTGATGGTATAGCCATTGCGAACCGAGCCATCGGACAATTGCACAAAATTCGGATTTCGGTCGCGATAGACATTCAGTTCCAGCTCAACGCGGTTGATCAGCCCGGTCATCATGATGACGGCAACCAGAAAGAAGGCGACGGCATAAACCATCGTCCGGGTTCTGAAGAAGCGGTAACGCGGTTTTTCCTTGGCTTGGAAACGATCAATATTGTCATCTGTTTCATAGGTGATCAGACCCGTGGGACGATCCACCTTGGCCATGATGTCATCACAGGCATCAATGCACAGGGCACACTGGATACATTCCAGCTGAGAGCCTTCACGAATATCGATCCCCATCGGACACACGGCAACACATTGCTTGCAATCGATGCAATCGCCCCGCCCGTCCCAGCTATCATTTTTCTTGTGCGCACCGCGCGGTTCACCGCGATCAATCCGATAGGTTACATTCAGGGCTTCGCGGTCAGTCATGGCCGCCTGGATACGCGGCCACGGACACATATAGGTGCACACTTGCTCCCGCATGGTTCCAGCCAAGGCGTAGGTGGTGAAGGTCAATCCACCAAAGAACAGATAGGCCGAAAGTGGCGATTGGCCAGAAATGAAATTACCGACGACCTCATAGGCATCATGGAAATACAAAACCCAAGCACCACCAGTCGCCATTGAAATTAGAAGCCAGACAGCATGTTTGCCGATTTTACGCCAAGCCTTGTTAAAGTCCCAGCGAGACCGGTCCAGCTTGATGCGGGCATTCCTGTCACCTTCAAACAGGCGCTCTACCGTGATGAACAAATCCGTCCAGACGGTTTGCGGGCAGGCATATCCACACCAGACACGGCCTAACAAGGCCGAAGCCAGAAACAATCCCAGTGACGCCAGGATCAATAGCCCGGTGACATAGTAGATTTCCTGTGGCCATATCTCGATAAAGAAGAAGTAGAAACGCCGTCCGGCAAAGTCGATCAATACGGCCTGATCTGGAAGGCCGTCTCCGCGATCAAAACGCCAAAAGGGCACTAAGTAATAGATACCCAATGTGGCGATCATCATCACCCATTTAATCAGCCGAAATTTGCCCTTGGCCAGCTTTGGATAGATTTGTTCGCGTTTTTTATAGAGCTCGCGTGTCTCGCTCGCATTGACCGCTTTGGCCTTGGATCGTTGGACGCCTGGCGCAGACTGTTTGCGCCCGGCCGCCATGTCTTGTTTTGATGTGTTCAACATGGCGACCCGGACTCAAATTCAGCACAAGCCAGCAGGAGCGTTATTGCTCTGCTGCCTCGTTTGGTGCGGACGTTTCGCCACCGCCCAGAAGGAAGACATAGGCGGCCAGCGCATCAATCGTTGTATCATTCAGACGGCCTTCCCAGGAAGGCATCACCCCAAAGGGACCACGCTCAACGGAAGTTATGATCTGCTCGCGTGAACCACCATACAGCCAGTCATGGTCTGTAAGGTCAGGTGCGCCCTGCATGCGGTCTCCTGTGCCATCACTCATATGACAACTGGAACATTGGGCTTCATAGATGGCTTCGCCATTGGCATTGCCTTCGCCCTGGCCTGCCAGGCTGAGCACATAATCGCTGACATCGCGGATTTCAGGCGGTGACAGGATATCATCGCGACCAAAGGCCGGCATTTGTGAGAAATGGGTCATGTCGTGCTCACCACGAATACCAAAGCGGATCGTGGTGCGAATTTCATCATACGATCCACCCCACAGCCAGACATCATCATTGAGGTTAGGATAGCCGACTGCGCCTTGCGCGCCCATGCCATGGCAAGTGCCGCAATTATCACCAAAGGAAGCCTCTCCGGCAGCTCTGACAAAGCCGAGCAGTTCAGGGTCGTTCTCGATCTCTACAATTGAAGCGCCTTCAAGGCGGGTAAAACCGGCAGAACGGGCTGCTTCCAGCTCTGCGACGGCGGCGGCCACATTCGCGCGTTCCGAATTATTGGAAATCCCGCGTGTATGGTCATTGTCGCCTTGCGATCCGGGAAGGAATGGAATGGAAGGCATCATCACCATATAGATCACACTGAAAACGATAGTCGCGTAGAATATATACAGCCACCAACGCGGAAGTGGCGTGTCCAATTCCTTGATACCATCCCATTCATGACCGGTTGTCGCCGTGCCCGAATGAGCATCTGTTTCATGTTCATCAGCCATCTTATGACTCCTTGTTCACGGCAGGTGAGAGTGGGGTTTCTGCTTCATTGAGCAGAGAGTTTGCAGCCTTGTCGAAGCGGGTCTGGTTTTTGGGCCAGAGTGCGTACGCCAGAACGCCGCCAAACATGACAATGAACATCAACAAGCCCCAAGTTTGGGCAAAGCTGGAAAGAAAATCATACATTGGCTTACCTCAGATTTTCATCGGCTTCGGCTTCATAAGTGGAAAAATCCACCATTGTGCCAAGCACCTGCAGATAGGCGATCAGGGCATCAAGCTCGCTGACCCGGTCTGGATTGCCATCAAAGTCACGCATGATGGCACCGGGATAACGGGCGTTGAAACCGTCATAATCCGACGCGTAAGGATCCAGCTGTGTCGTGATGTCAGACTCTGCTGCCTCAATCATCTCGTCGCTATAAGGCACGCCGACAATGCGAAGGGTTCTGATTTGGGCCGTAACATTGTCATAGTCCAGATCAGAGTTTTCCAGAAAGCCATAGGCCGGCATGATGGATTCAGCGACCACCGATTGCGGGTCACGCATATGGTCACGATGCCACTCATCAGAATACTTTCCACCAACCCGGGCCAAATCCGGTCCGGTGCGTTTGGAACCCCATTGGAAGGGGTGGTCATACATGCTCTCGGCAGCCAGCGAATAATGACCGTAACGCTCTACTTCATCGCGTAGCGGACGGATCATCTGCGAGTGGCAATTATAACAGCCCTCGCGGACATAAATGTCCCGCCCGGCCTGCTCCAGAGGTGTGTAGGGACGAACCCCCTCAACTTCTTCAATTGTTGAGTCCAGATAGAACAACGGAGCCAGTTCGACAATGCCGCCAATACTGACCGTGATTAGAATGCCCACGGTCAAGATCAGCGAGTTTTTCTCGAACAGGTTCTTATGGAGATTGCTCCACGTGTTTTTGCGATTAGACATGAAAATCTCCCTTACTGTGCCGGTATCTGGACAGGTTGAGGCTGAACAGAAGGCTCCGTTTCAGTCTCTTTGCCCGTGATGGTGCGATAAACATTATAGACCATGATTAAAGCGCCGGAGAGATAGAGCAGGCCGCCCAGCATCCGGATAATGTTCTGGATGTGTTTAGCTTCAACCGTCTCGATAAAGGCATATTGCAGGAAGCCGAGGTCATTATAGGCTCGCCACATCAGACCTTCCAGAATGCCGGATGCCCACATTGAAGTGATGTAAAGCAGGATACCAAAGGTCGCGATCCAGAAGTGCCAGTCAATCAGCGCGGTGGAATACATGCCCTTGCGTTTCCACAGCCACGGCACCAGACAATACAAAGCTCCAAAGGAGACAAAACCGACCCAGCCGAGTGCACCGGAATGCACATGGCCAACGGTCCAGTCTGTATAATGGGACAGGGCGTTGACGGCGCGAATAGACATCACCGGACCTTCAAAGGTCGACATGCCGTAAAAAGCGACAGACATCACCAGCATGCGCACGACAGGATCGGTGCGAAGCTTGTCCCAAGCCCCTGAAAGCGTCATCAGGCCATTAATCATTCCGCCCCAGGACGGCATCCACAACATGATCGAAAACGCCATGCCAAGGGTTTGCGCCCATTCCGGCAGGGCCGTGTAATGCAGATGGTGAGGACCAGCCCAGATATAGATAAAGATCAAAGACCAGAAGTGGATGATCGACAGACGGTAGGAATAGACCGGCCGATTTACCCGCTTGGGGATGAAGTAATACATGATCCCCAAAAAGCCAGCCGTCAGGAAGAAGCCAACCGCATTATGGCCATACCACCACTGGGTCAGGGCATCCTGAACGCCCGACCAGATAATGTAGCTTTGCGATCCGAAGAAACTGACAGGCACAGCCAAATTATTGATCAGGTGAAGAACCGCCACGGTGACGATAAAGGCCAGGAAGAACCAGTTGGCGACATAGATGTGAGGCTCTTTGCGCTTCCACAGCGTTCCCAGGAACACCAGAAGGTAAGCGACCCAGACAATGGTCAGCCACAAATCGGCGTACCATTCCGGTTCAGCGTATTCCTTGCCTTGTGTGATGCCGACCAGATATCCGGACGCGGCAATCACGATAAAGAATTGATAGCCCCAGAACACAAACCATGGCCAGACGCCGCCAGCAAGGCGGGTGCGGCACGTGCGCTGAACCACATAGAAGGATGTTGCCAGAAGCACATTGCCGCCAAAGGCAAAGATCACCGCCGATGTGTGTAACGGTCTCAGGCGGCCAAAGCTGGTAAAGCCCCACTCTTCGATGTTGAGAGCAGGCCATGCCAATTGCGAGGCAATGATGACACCGACCAGAAGCCCGGCCACGCCCCAGAACAGGGAGGCGATAACCCCGGCCTTGACCACGTCTTCATCGTACTCACTTTGATCTGTGATCACGCCGCCTTTGGAATACGTTCCAACCAGCAGAAATATCCCGACAGCAAAGCCAAGCAGTATTAGCCAGGATTGCCCCTGCATGGCTGCATCCGGTGCCCTGGCTGCAGCAAACAGCGCCCAGAAGGCACCCAAAATAGTAATGGCTGCAACAAAGCCCGCACTGATATCCAGCCCGCTGCGTTTGAGTATTTGCGACGAATGCATCCTTGCCCCCGTTGGTGATGTCCTGAGTGTCGTTTAACGCATGTTCTCACAATTTCTGTAGGTCATTTTGTCGCGTGCGACGTGCTGTCACCCTGCAGAGTCTGTTTTGCCTGAGAGTTGAATCCAGTTTCGTCTTAAAAGCAACAAAAAAGGCTGACCGATTTTCATCGGCCAGCCCTTAATTGTCACTCACTTAGAGTGTTGAGTTATGTTTGGATTAGAATTCCAGAACACTTCTCAGATACCAGGAACCACCTTCATAGTTCGCGGCACTACGACGTGGGTATTGCAGGCCAACACTCAAACGATTGGCATTTGGAGCACCGATTTCCTCGATAAATGTATCGAAGATATTGGTCGCACCACCAACAATCCGGAAGCTGTCATTGACTTGATAGCCCAGCTCCATATCGACATAGATTGTGGCATCAATTTCAGCAGATGAACCGGCATGAGTGCCGATTGTTCCGCGCTCATCATAGTGAGAACCATAGTAGTTGGCCCGTGCCATGAAGTTCCAATTGTCGCCAAAATGCGTATTGGCTGTGGCAACAAAACGAAGGCTTGGGTAGTTGTTTTCGATATCTTCAACGGTTGAAGAGCTCACAGGTGTAATGCCGCCAACTTCATGCTGGCCAACAACTTCGATGTCGCCGTAATTCATGGCAAAAGTGAAGTCGGTGCTGGCATCGCTGCCTTCCCAGTCAAAGCTGGATGTCAAGACAACATCAATACCCTGAGACACGACATCAATCGCATTCGTGTAGAATGAAATTGTTGCACCTGTTGTGCTGCCCGGTACGGGGATGTCGCCGGTCCGATAGATACGATTATCAACTTCGATGCGGTAGAAATCGACAGTCAATGTCGTGTTGTTGTCCATTTGACTGCTGAAGCCGAAGCTATAGTTGGTTGAGGTTTCCTCTTCCAGTGCAGCGCCGCCAACAGCCAGGGCACCTGGGCTTGTCGGTGGTACCAGTCCTTCTTCAACCTGCAGACCGGTTACGCCATCAAATGTAGTGATGGTCGTCCGGACATTGGATTGACCCGGTGTGGGCGCGTGGAAGCCTGTGGAAATGGCACCACGTAGGGTGAAGGTGTCTGAGACATTATAGCGACCGGCAATTTTACCGTTCAGTGTGCCGCCGAAGTCAGAATAATCTTCATAACGGATAGCATACTGCAGCATGAAATCGTCCGAAATATCATGTTCTAGGTCAGCATATACACCAACGTTTTCACGGCGGAATGTGCCTGAATCCTGAGGTCTGAAGCCACCCAGGCCGTTGGAGCCAGATCCAAAGTAGGAATTATATTCACCTGGATTGACAGTGTAGGATTCCTGACGGAACTCACCACCAAAGGCGAGGTTCATGTCATTGCTAAGAGCGTAAGAGAAATCAGCATTGAAATTGATTTCCTGTTGCTCATATCCACCCACATTGAAGTCCCTCTGGACGGGCTGCAAGTTGGCATTGAGACCCAAGGACGGGTTCAGCGTATTGTTCAGGAAATAATCCAGAGCATTTTTACCGTAACCCATGCTGAAATCATAGAAGAGGCCATTGTCTGTCTCACCTTCAATGCCGGCAACCAGACTCATATCTTCCTGATGGCCATCCAGATAAGGCGTGTAACCTGCTGGCAGCCCAGTGAATCCGAGACCGTTCAATGTCGCAATCGTGGAGTGACTTGGGTTGCGATAGAAGAAGCGATAACGACCATCTGTCTGGGCGTAGTTACCAAAGGCGTAAAATTCAGCAGAATCGCTGATTTCCATACCTGAATTGACGAAGAAGCGTGTGCCACTTGTCTCAGGACGGCCCCATGTTTGTGTGAAGGGGGCATCGCCAAACGGGCTGTCAGCGCCAACACCGGGAACACCCGCATCAATCAGGGCTTGAGCGTCTGGACGGATGATGCCGCGTGAAAGCGCATCATTGTCTGTGTACTCACCCGTGATGTTGATGAAGCCATTGTCGCCAAGGGCATAGCCGACATTACCAGCAATCTTGTAGCTGGTTTCGCCTTCATAGAACTGGCCATATTGACCCATGATCGTTCCGCCCTCAGCTTCGCTGCGGGTTTCAAAGTTGATCACACCGGCGATGGCATCAGAGCCATACTGGGCTGCAGCACCATCACGCAGAACTTCAACGCGTGACAAAGCCAAGCCAGGGATCATACCAATATCCGGGCCGTGAGCACCATTACCAGCCGCCGGAGCAAAGAACTGCACCAGAGCTGAGCGGTGGCGACGCTTTCCATTGACCAGAACCAAAGTCTGATCGGGAGCCATGCCGCGCAAGGATGTTGGGCGGATAAAGGCTGAGCCGTCACCTGTAGCCGGTGTCGCTGTGAAGGATGGAACCAGCGTGCGCAGATTGTCTGTGAGGTCAGCAGCGTTGCCGATGCTGTTAAAGTCATCAGCTGAGATGACGTCCACAGGAACAGGAGAATCTGTTGATGTGCGAGGCTTGGAACTTCTTGAGCCCAGAACTACCAATTGCTCAACAGCTTCTTCACCGTCCTGCGCCATGGAAGGCGCGGAAATGCCTGTCATGACCATGGCGGACGCTGCCACCATCAAACTGAATTTGTACTTTTTGAGAATCATCTTCCCCTCCGTTTTGGAGCCGGGATCAATTGCCCCGGCACCTGTTGTTCGTGACTGACGTCACATTTCTGATCATTGGTCATCTAAACAAGTATTGCCTTTGTGGATGTTTTATATGTCCACGAGGCCAATGCCTGTTCCATGATTTCAGCAGATAAGTCTCGGAAACCCATTCTTCTCTGCTGTCAGCACAACCAATTCTCTCAATTCAAACTGAACATGCGTCTGACATCTTCAGCCTTGGCTACGGTACGACCAAATCCCGCCGCAACTTGGCAAGCATTACGCACCAATTCCGCATTGTTGTCGACCGGACTCATGTCAGATCGCCATATATTGTTTTCAAACCCGACACGGGCGTGTCCGCCCGTTTTGGCTGCCATTTCAACCATGGAATATTCATAAATCCCAAAGCAGCAGAAGGTCGAATTATATAATGATGGTAGAGACTTGGCTTCAGCCTCTTGCAATTCTTGTTTCGTCTTGGCTTCCGTGTGGTCTCGACCGCCTATAACCCTCAGTATAAAAGGAGTTCGTTCTTCAAACTGAGGGTCGTGAGACATTTTTACAAACCGTTGCAAATCTGCCTCATTATAGAGGATGGTTTGTGGCCAAATCTTTTCGCTTTTCATCCAGTTGAAAAATTCCAAAGTCTCTTCCGAATCGACATCATCGGGGCAAATTTCCCGAAAAGCTATGGACACCGCTTCAGGTTTGAGCGATTGGATCAGGGAAATCTGTTCATCACGAGAGTATCGCCCGACCGCTTCTGTGGTTATCTGGATGATCAGGTCTGAGCCAACCTGGTCCCTGACCGCATCTATCGCGCGACGATAGCTGTCAGCATCGAGCGTGTGTTGATCATTTTCATCGCGGACATGCATGTGAAAGATACTGGCACCGGCTTCTAGAACCTCGGCGGCGCATTGCGCCAATTCATCCGGAGAAATGGGAAGCGCCGGGTGATCCTTTTTAGTGCGCCGGGCTCCGTTGGGCGCACACATGACAATGAATGGATCCTGCTTGCTGAGCTCAGACACCGGTCACCTCCGTGAGAACGGAGCGGAGTTTATTGACCATTTCATCAATGTGGCGGTCTTCCAGAATGAATGGGGGGGCCAGAAGAATATGGCTTCCGTTATTTTCGCTGCCATCACTGGGATAGCACAATAACCCATGATCCATGGCCGAGTTGCGAATAGCTTTGGCCAAAGGGGGCGTGGAATTGATAGGGGTTTGATTGTCATTGTCTGAGATGAGTTCAAGCGCGCGAAGAAGGCCTCGTCCCCGAATGTCGCCAATATGAGGATGGTCACGAAACTGCTCTGTCAGGGCCGTTTGCAAGCGATCTCCCATCACTTTGACGGAGCCCAGTAACTGGTATTTTTCAATCGCATCGACAACGGCCATGCCGACGGCACAGCTGCTGGCATGGCCAACATAGGTGTGGCCGTGGTCAAAAATATTCCCCGGTCGGGAAAAGTGATCAACCAAATGACGTCTTGCCAAAGTCGCGGCGAGCGGTTGATAGCCACCGCCTATTCCTTTGGCTAAGGTTACGATGTCAGGCGTGAAATTTTCCTGTTCATGGGCGTAAAATGTCCCGGTTCGACCGGTGCCGCACATCACCTCATCAGCGATCAGCAACACATCATATCGGTCGCAAATTTCGCGGATTTTCTGAAAATAACCTGTTGAGGCTGTCACGGCCCCTAAGGAGGCCCCGACAACGGGCTCGGCGATAAAGGCTGCGACCGTATCAGGCCCGGCTTCCAGGATGGCTTCTTCAAGATACCCGGCGGCTCTTGCGCCATATTCAAGATCACTTTCACCGTCTTTTTGGTATCGGAAAGGGTAACAGCTCGGAATACGTGGCCAATCCAGCAACAAATCGTCCATCGGTTTGCGTCGAGCCAGATTACCACTGACAGAAAGGGCCCCCAAAGTATTGCCATGGTAGCTGTGTTCACGGCTGATGATCTTGGTCTTTCCTGAAAATCCCTTCGATTTCCAATACTGCCAGGCCAGCTTCAGCGCTGTCTCATTGGCCTCGGAGCCACTGGAGGAAAAATAGACTTTGGCCCCATCTTCCCTGAAGCGGCTGGTCAGGGCTTCGGCCAGTTTTTCCTGGGGTTGGTTGGAGAAAAAACCGGTGTGCGCATAGGCCATGGTCCGGATTTGCTCTTGAAGTGTGGCAATGACTTCAGGATGTTGGTGGCCAAGGGCGGAAACGGCAGCGCCGCCACACATATCCAGATAACGCTTTCCGGTTTCATCCTGGATGTACATGCCGGAAGCGGAGGCCGCCACAGGATAATCCTGGTGTAGGTCTCGGAAAAATACTGCGCTCATGGGTCGGTCAATCGTAACACTTGAAGAAGAACGTAAGATGGGTCAAAGCAACATAAAAATTTATATTTTTACCTTATCTATAAGTTGTGCTTATATAGGGTATGAACGGACGTCAGATCGAAATTTTCCACACCGTGATGAAAACGGGCACAGTCACGGAGGCCGCCAATCGTCTGGGCATTTCCCAACCCGCTGTTACGTCCAGCTTGAAACAGATCGAGACGAGCTTGGGGTTTAATCTGTTTCACAGGACAGCCGGCCGCCTTCAGCCTACCGCAGAAGCGCGTATCCTCAATAACGAAGCCGAGCGCATTCAGGGCTCACTCGATGTGTTTCGAATGTTGGCGGAGCGGTTGAAAAAGGATCTGACCCAGCATCTGCGTATCGCAACACCCTACACGTTTAGCCATGAGCTAATTCCGCAAACCATCTCGGCCTTCATGGGCGAAAACAAAGATTGTTTGATAGATGTAACCACCCAACACCATGATCAGATTTTACAGGATTTATCCGGCGATATTGCGGTCAATAATCTGGGTTTCACCTTCGGTGTTGAGCGCGGGCAGGGCGGTGAAAATATTGCACAGGCCGGATCCATGCAATTGGGCCATGCCGATATCGTGGCCCTGGTTCCCAAAGATTGGTCAATCGCCAACAGGCGTTCAATAGGCGTGGACGATCTGGTGGTGGGGCCGTTGGTTGGTACGTTTCCGGGCGAGCCCTTGGGTAACGCAGTTGATCAGTATTTGAGGTCAGCCAATATTGAGCCCGAATATGCGGTCCGTGTGCATAATCACAGCTTGGCGGCCAGCCTTGTCAGCAAGGGGGTTGGCGCAACGATCATTGATTCCATCACTGCACATTATGCCCGATCCTGCTATGGGCCGGATGCCTTCAGTATCCTGTCACTGAATGAGGCTCCCAAATTGCCCATCACGGCAGTTTACTCCTATCAGCACCCACTCAACGATCATGCTCGTCTATTCGTTGAAACCTTCCGAAGGAGCTTGGCCGGGACGGATCGTACCGGGTGACGGGTCAAAGCTGGCAAGTCATACCCATGCAATTTGAAAACGAAATCGAACACGCTATTGTCGGCACCCATTCCATCTGCGGTCAGTGTTTGATATTGGTTTTCAACCGATAATAAGCCCTGCCGCTTCTCCTGAAGAGGCTCCCAATGGCCGGTTTGACAACGCATATTCTCGACTTGGCGAGTGGCCTTCCAGCCTCTGGTGTGCGCATAGATATTGGACGTATCCAGGACGGGATAATCACGGTTATCAATAGCGTTACCACGAATTCGGACGGACGGTGTGATGCGCCTCTGATTGAAGCGAAAGACCTTGAGCCTGGCCATTATGAGCTGGTCTTTCACATCGGCGCGTATTTCGACAAACAAGGCCTTGATCTGCCCGATCCGAAATTCATCGATCAGGTTCCGATCCGCTTTGGGATAGCAGACACAGACAAACACTATCATGTGCCCTTGCTGGTCTCGCCCTTTGGTTATTCCACCTATCGGGGCAGCTGAGACATGCGGGATTATGTCTCTTTTTATCTCAATGAAGCCTTGCAGACGGTCTCCAATTGCGATCCGTCGCAAACACTTTTGAGATATCTGCGTGAACAAAAAGGTCTGACGGGAACCAAGGAAGGGTGCGCGGAGGGCGATTGCGGGGCCTGCACCGTGATGGTCAGCGATCTGACCGAAGATGGACAGATCAAACACAAGGCAATCAATGCCTGCATCTGTTTTCTGCCCAGCCTTGAAGGCACATCTGTTACCACAATTGAGGGGGTAAAGGACAAGAACAACAAGCCCCATCCCGTTCAAACGGCCATGGTTGAAGAGCATGGCTCTCAATGCGGGTTTTGCACGCCCGGCATCGTCATGTCGCTCTACACAGCTGATAGAAACAATACAGCGCTCGATCTGGCTGGGGCCAATGATGTGCTGGCCGGTAATCTGTGCCGCTGTACTGGTTATGGCCCGATATTAAACGCAGCCGCTTCCATCAAGCCTGAACAAGAAGAGAGCGGGAAAAAAGACGAGGGAAAAACCCGGCTTGAAGCCATGAGGCATGATGATTGTCTGCATGTACAAGGTGAGAATTGTCAGTCCTTTTCGCCGACAAGTCTGGAAAATTTATCCAGCCTTTATCAAGCGCATCCCGATGCCATTCTCATCGCCGGAGCGACGGATGTCGGGCTTTGGGTGAGCAAGCAACACAAAACCTTGCCCACACGTATTTTCCTCAACCGCGTATCTGAACTGAAGACGATAACCCGTTTGGAAGAAAGCATGATCATCGGGGCCGGAATTTCTTATTCCGATGCCATGACAGAGTTGGCCAGCCTGTACCCCGATTTGGGGGAATTGGTCCGTCGCATTGGCTCGAACCAGGTCCGCAATGCCGGGACAATCGGCGGTAATATCGCCAATGGGTCACCCATCGGGGATATGCCACCTGCCCTGATCGCGCTGGGGGCGAGCCTGATATTGCGATGCGGGAATGAAACACGCACAGTTTTGCTGGAAGATTATTTCATCGATTATGGCAAGCAGGACAGAAAGCCCGGCGAGTTTGTCGAGGCGATAGTCATGCCCATGGATGTGCCCCCCGATCAATTGCGTTGCTATAAAATTTCCAAACGCTTCGATCAGGACATTTCCGCCGTCTGCGGGTGTTTCAATATCGAAATTGAGGACACAGAAGTGGCTTCGGCCCGCATCGCCTTTGGCGGTATGGCCGGCATTCCAAAACGTGCCCGCCATGTGGAAGCGGCCTTGCTCGGACAGCCTTGGACGGTCGACACCATCATCACGGCTCAAGCCGCCTTTGACCTGTCTTTTGAGCCGATGTCTGACATGCGGGCCAGTGCCGATTATCGAATGAAAATCGCCAAAAATTTGCTGATGAAGTACTTCCTCGAAACTGGAACCGCTTTGCGCCAAACCCGGCTTGTCGGGCATGGGGCAAATTTGTCATGAGCGGTAAAGGAACCATCAAGGGCGGTATTCGCCAATCCATTCCCCATGACAGTGCTGAAAAGCACGTCGCGGGCACCGCGCTTTATGTTGATGACATTCCGGTTCCAAGCGATTGTTTGCAAGTCTATATCGCCTTCAGTAATCGTGTCCATGCCAAAGCTGTCAGCTTTGATCTGGATGCGGTTCGGGCCGTGCCCGGCGTGGAATTGGTAATATGCAAGGATGACATACCCGGCCGCAATGATGTCAGCCCGGTTTTTGGCGATGATCCAATGTTTGCCATTGGCCAAGATGGCGGTCTGGTGGAATGCGAGGGTCAGGCCCTGTTCGCCGTGGCGGCTCAGACCATCGATATCGCCCGTGCGGCTGCCAAGGCAGTCAGGATAGAATGGCAGGACTTACCAGCGATCCTGACTATTGAAGAGGCTATGCAGGCCAAAACCTTCTTTGAAGAGCCCTGCCAATTTGCCCGCGGTGATGCCACCACAGCGTTGGAGACATCGAAAAACCGCCTGTCCGGACGCATTGAAATCGGTGGGCAGGAACATTTTTATCTGGAAGGCCATGCCGCTCTGGCTATCCCCGGCGAGGACGAGGATGTCACCCTCCATTGTTCTTCCCAGCACCCCAGTGAAGTTCAGCACAAGGTTGCAGGTGTTTTGGGGGTCGCCAATCACGCAGTGACGGTGGAAGTCCGCCGCATGGGGGGCGGTTTTGGCGGCAAGGAAACACAAGGCAGTCTTCCAGCTGCCGTGGCCGCTTTGACCGCCAAGATGACCGGGCGTCCGGCCAAGGTTCGCTATGACCGCGATGACGACATGATCATGACCGGCAAGCGTCATGATTTTCGTATTGATTATGATGTTGGCTTTGATGATCAGGGCCGGATTTCAGCGATCAAAATGGATCAGGCCGCCCGTTGCGGCATGTCGCATGATCTCTCTCTGGCGATTTGTGATCGGGCAATGTTTCACGCCGATAATTGCTATTATTTGCCAGATGTGGAGATCAATTCCTGGCGGTGCAAAACCAACACCGTGTCGAATACTGCGTTTCGCGGCTTTGGTGGCCCGCAAGGCATGGTCGGTATCGAGCGAGTGATGGATGAGATTGCCGGTCATCTGGGCAAGGATGCTCTGGATGTTCGCCGGGCCAATTTTTACGATACGCAAGATACCGATACCGGCCGCAATTTAACGCCCTATTATATGAAGGTGGAAGATTGCGTGATCGCAGACATCGTCGATGATCTGGTTGCATCATCTGATTATAAATCCCGTTATAAAGAGATTGAGCGCTGGAATGAAACCAGTCCGGTGCTCAAGCGCGGCATATCGCTGACCCCGGTCAAATTTGGCATTTCTTTTACCGCCACCCATCTCAATCAGGCGGGAGCTTTGGTTCATGTCTATTCCGATGGGTCCATCCAACTCAATCATGGCGGTACGGAAATGGGTCAGGGTCTGTTCCTGAAAGTCGCCCAAGTGGTGGCGGAAGAGTTTCAGGTCGATCTCGACCGGATCAAAATCACCGCAACCCATACAGGAAAAGTGCCCAATACTTCACCGACAGCCGCGTCGTCCGGCACTGATCTCAATGCCATGGCCGCGAAAAACGCCTGTCTTCAGATCAAGAGCCGCCTGATTGATTTCATCGCTGGGGAATGGGACGTAGGGGCGAGTGAGATAAACTTTGAAGCGGGAAGTATCGTTTCTGGAGATCATACCATCCGCTTCAATGAGCTGGCTCAAAAAGCCTATATGGCGCGGGTGTCCCTGTCATCGAACGGGTTTTACAAAACACCGAAAATCAAATGGGATCGGGCCGCGGGCAAAGGGCGGCCATTTTATTACTTTTCCTATGGCGCAGCGGTGTCAGAAGTGGTCATCGATACACTGACCGGAGAGAACCGGATATTGCGCGTTGATATCTTGCACGATGTGGGAAAATCCCTGAATCCAGCCATCGATCTGGGGCAAATTGAGGGGGCCTTTGTTCAGGGCGCAGGTTGGTTGACCACGGAAGAACTGGTCTGGGATGAACAGGGCCGCCTTAAAACCCATGCGCCTTCCACCTATAAAATTCCCACAGCCTCTGATCGGGCCCCGGACATGCGAATTGCGCTCTGGGATCGGGGAGAGAACCGTGAGGATGTGATCTATAAATCCAAGGCGGTTGGTGAGCCGCCTTTCATGCTCGGCATTTCAGTATTTTCGGCTTTGACCCATGCCGTTTCGACAGTGCGTGGAAAGGCGGGAGCGTTCATCAATGCTCCGGCGACACCGGAGCGAATCCTGATGGCCTTGGAAGCAGATGATCTGCCATTATGAGCGACCTTTCAGCCCATATCAGGATCAGTGTGATCGACACCAAGGGGTCCGTACCCCGTGAGGCCGGAACGGTCATGTTGGTCTTTGCCAAGGAAATTGAAGGCACAATTGGTGGTGGGGCTCTGGAATTTGAAGCGATCTCTCACGCACGAAGTTTGATGAAGGCCATAGCGATAAAGCCGTGGCAAAGAGAGGTTCAAACCCGTCCCTTGGGCCCGGCTTTGGGGCAATGTTGCGGTGGCTCGGTTACGCTTTTGTTCGAGCGTCATGATGCGACAAACCCGTCGCCGATTCAATCCGGGCAGGACGGCGTAATTGTTCGCCCTTTATGTTCCAATGTGGCCCCGAATTGTGTGTCTGACAGGCACGATATTCCAGACAATATCCCACTCGCGGTTCACAAATATCTGACCAGCATGCTCTCCGGGCAGGTTCCGCGTCTCGCCCGACTGATCAAGTCAGGACAAGACAGCGAAGACTGGTGGGTGGAACCTGTTTCTCAAAAACAGACACCACTGGTTCTGTATGGAGCCGGTCATGTTGGCCGGGCAGTCGTCAAGGCGTTCGCTGACCTGCCCTTTGACATTATCTGGGTTGATACAGATGTCTCGCGCTTTCCAGATATCGTCCCGCCCAATGCAACACGGCTTGTCGCCGTCCACCCTGCCGAGGCAGTCGCGCACACCCCGGAAGAGGCCTTTCACATTGTCATGACCTTTTCCCACGCTATTGATCTTGATATCTGCCACGCCGTATTGAAGCGAGGTGCGTTTTCGTTTTTGGGTTTGATCGGCTCGAAAACCAAACGCGTACGCTTTCTCAAACGCTTGCAGGATTTAGGTGTCGATGCAGCCAGTTTGGCAAGATTGACCTGCCCGATCGGAATAGCCGGATTGAAGGGCAAGGAGCCTGAGGTTATCGCTTTGTCTGTTGCTGCCCAGATGGTGCAAATCAGACAGGGCATGAGCACATCCTGTACAGAAGGTTTGCAGACCGAGGCGTTTTTATGAGTCAGATTTCCAGCCCGGCCGTCATTCTTCGCGGTCAGACTATATCCTTTAAGGCCGATCCCTTTGTCGTCCCGCCTGACGAGGCTGTTTGCCACGACAGTGAGGGCGCGGTCTTGCTTGAAAATGGACTGATCCAGAAAAAAGGTCCGGCCCGTGAGGTTATCAGCCAAAATCCGGGTGTGCCGGTCAATGATTGCGGCGATGCGCTAATTATGGCCGGGTTTGTCGACACCCATATGCATTATCCCCAGACCGATATTATCGCTTCTTATGGCGAGCAATTACTGGAATGGCTGGAGCGTTATACTTTTCCGCAGGAACAACGCTTTGAAGATCCGTCCTTTGCCAAACACGCGGCAGAGTTTTTCCTCGATCAATGCCTCTCCAACGGCACGACAACGGCTTGTGTCTATGGCTCGGTCCACCCGCAATCCATCGATGCTTTGTTTGAAGCCTCCACCAGTCGCAGGGTTCGAATGGCCGCAGGCAAGGCCTGTATGGATCGTAATGCGCCGGAAGGGCTGATGGACAATGCCCAGTCGGCCTATGATCAATCGCGTGCCCTGATCGAAAAATGGCATGGCAAGGCCCGCAGCACTTACGCCATCACGCCGCGTTTTGCGCCCACCTCGACGCCAGAACAACTTGAAGCACTGGGCGCGTTATGGGTGGAAAACCCGACTTGTCTGATGCAAACCCATCTTGGCGAAACCCGGGCTGAGATCACCTGGGTGAAAGATTTATTTCCTAACAGCCAAGATTATCTGGGCGTTTATGAGGATTTTGGACTGACCGGCCCGGGGGCCATCTTTGGCCATGCCATTTACCTCACCGAGCGGGAAAAACAGGTGATGGAAGCGTCTGGTTCCTCCATCGCACACTGCCCTACATCCAACGCCTTTATTGGTTCGGGCAAATTCAATATGCATGAGGCGACAGAAGCTGGATTGCCCGTTTCCCTGGCTTCAGATGTCGGAGCCGGAACGTCATTTTCAATGTTTGCCACCCTGCGCTCTGCCTATGAAGCAGCGCATTTTAACGGCATTCCGCTCAACCCGATACAAGCCTTCTGGCTGGCCACATGTGCCGGAGCCAAGGCAATGAGGATGGAAGATAAAATCGGCAATCTTGAAATCGGTATGGAGGCGGATTTGATCGTGATTGATCTGGATTCAACGCCTTTGATCGAAAACCGTATGGCCCGGGCGGACAGCCTGGAAGACATCTTGTTTGCCCAGATGATATTGGCCGATGACCGGGCGATCAAGGAAACCTGGTCCGGCGGCTTATGTGTCTGGCAAAAAGACCCGATACCCATGCAGGCGCGGTAGGGCCTATTCCGGCATTCCTGAGGCGATCCAGGCTCCCAATTGGGCCCGTTCTTCCTCGGTCATCTCAGTCAGATTACCCGGCGGCATGGTATCTGTATCGACGGCGCGGGCCTGTATGCGGCCCGACATCAAGCGGATGTCTTCTAGTGTGTCAAAGCGCACATCGCCCGGCGCGTCAGTGAAAATGTCGTCCGTTGGCGTTTCGCTGTGACAGGATGCACAGTGCATTTCGATAATCTGGTGCGCGTCCTGCGCAGTAAAGCCAGCGGCCTCAACAGGAGGTGTCTGGCTATGCGGACGCCAGCTGACAAACACGATCATCACCAGCATGAGCGCAACAGCACTGGGCCATTGCCAAGCCAGAGCCTTGCCATGCTTGCCTTGGTCATGGCTGTTAAACCAATGACGGATAATCGCCCCGATCGGCAATAACAGAGCGACGATTACCCAGTTTTGGTCGTGCCCGAATGTCATCGGATAATGGTTGGACATCATCAAGAACAGGACGGGCAGTGTGAGGTAATTATTATGCGTTGACCGTAGCTTGGCGATGGTTCCAAAGTCCGGATTGGGTGTATTCCCGGCTTTCAAATCCTCCACCACGATTTTCTGGTTCGGGATGATCACAAAGAACACATTCGCGGTCATGATCGTGCCGATCATCGCGCCGACATGCAGGAAAGCGGCGCGCCCGGAAAATACCTGTCCCAAGCCCCAGCTGGCCCCGACGATCAGCACAAACAAGACAGCAAACATCGCCAGTTGATTGTTTTTCAGCGGGGATTTGCACAAAAAATCATAGATCAACCAAGAGGCGACTAGCATCAACACAGACAAGCCAACAGCCTGAGGGCGGCTCAATTCCATCACTGAATGGTCAATCAGATAGAGATCAGCCTGCCAGTAATAGGTCACCGCCATTAAGGCAAAACCCGTCAGCCAGGTCATATAGCTGTCCCATTTATACCAGTGCAGGGTCTCCGGCATGTTTTCGGGGGCCACCATGTATTTTTGCGAGTGATAAAACCCGCCACCATGCACGCCCCAGCTTTCGCCTTTCACGCCTTTTGCGAGGCCCTTGCGATGGCGCAAGCGGTAGTCCAGCTGCATGAAATGGAAAGAGGCTCCGATCCAGGCGATCCCGGCAATAATGTGCGCCCAACGGATGATCAGGCTGAGCCACGTGTCGATCTGGATGTCGAACATATTGTCCTCATAAGGGTGATCTCAAAGCATTGAAACCAATAATGATTACACACTTATCGTGTGGAGTGATGGTATTGCGAATTGATAGCCGTGATGGAGAGGCGCGTCCAGTACGTCTTCAAGTGGTAATGAGCAAGGGTATCTAAACTTAATTCAAGCTGAAGCTATAACCTCAAAAAATAAGTATTTCTTGTCCACCGGATGGAAACTTTTCTTGTGCTAAGTATTTGTCTGGGTGAGGAAAATGTGTTGCGTTGGGGGACCAAAATGAGAGCTTTGCTAAATCATATTCGGGCCAAATATTGGCCTGAAAGGCGAGAAGGTGTCCGTGTCAAAATCGCTGCAGAGCGAGCCTTGTCGACTTTCTGTGTTCTGGCCGGTTTGACTGGCGCGATCGTCACCATCATCAACCTGCAATATATACCGGAATACGGGTTTCAGGTCGGGCTGAGTGGGGTCGTTTCGGTTTTGTGTCTTGTTGCTCCACTCATCATTATCGGGGCGAGCAATTTTAAAACACGAGCCCGGTATATCGGTTTTCCTATCTTGGTTTCGCTGGCGTTGCTTTCAATTGCTAATGGCCAATTGATCAATCCGAGCAATATTCTGCTGATCCCCTGCATCATGACTTTCACACTGGTTTTGGGCTGGCGTTGTGGAGGAATAGCGACAGCACTGACCCTGACAGCATTTTTTGTCACCCATACGAATTCCTCTGCACAGCTTGGCGAGAACCTGACCAGTATCGATTTTGAAGTGATTTTTGCCGGCTTTGTTTTGTCTGCCGTCTTTATCTATCTGGGAGCCGCTATTTTTCGCTCTGAAATGATTGCGGCTGTGAACGCCTTGGGGCGGGAAAAAGACAAGGCTAATGCAGCCAATAAAGCCAAAGACCAGTTTCTGGCGACCATGAGTCATGAAATCCGGACGCCACTGAACGGAATCTTGGGACTAACCGAGACTATGAATTCAGAATATTTGTCGCCTGAAAATGCGCGTAAACTTGAGTTGATTGAAAAATCAGGGAGCGCCTTGGCGGGTTTGATAGAAAACATTCTTGATTTTTCCAAAATCGAAACCGGGAAACTCGTTCTGAATTCCAAGTCGAACCAAGTGCTTTCAATGGCTCAATCTTCAATCGAATTATGGCAGGAGTTGGCGAGTGAGAAATCGCTGCAGCTTGAATTCAAGGCCAGTGATGATTTACCGAAAACGCTTGTCTTCGATGACATGAAAGTACGTCAATGTTTGACCAATTTGGTATCCAATGCCTTGAAATTTACCGCCAAAGGAAAAATCAGTATTGGCTTGTGGGCTGAAGAAGAAAGTGACGGACATTACAGGGTCTATTTCTCGGTAGCGGATACCGGAATCGGGATCTCGGAGGATGCCAAAACCCGAATTTTTTCAGAGTTTGAGCAAGCCGATAATTCGACCACACGGAAATTTGGCGGATCTGGTCTGGGTTTGGCGATATCTAAAAAACTGGCCACTTTGATGGGTGGAGATATCTCAGTACAGAGTGAAGATGGAAAAGGGTCCATATTTACTTTCAGCTTTATGGCAAAGAAAACTGCCCAAGCAGAAAGCAGGGCTTTTGAAGAAGATAGCCTGTTCGGGGCCTTGTCTCTAGCGGGCAGGTCGGTTTTGAATGTCGATGATCAACTGACCAATCGTCTGGTCTTGCGTTACTGCCTGGATGGTACAGGTTGTGATGTTCAGGATGCAGCCGGGGGTGCGGAGGCCTTGGAACTTTTGGCACGTCAAAACTTTGACCTGGTTCTGCTGGACGCCAGAATGCCACAAATTGATGGAGCCAGTGTCCTTTCTTCCATGAGATCATCTGACTCGTTAAAAAACATACCGGTTATCATGGTGACAGCCGATGTGACCGAAGAAACTCGGCAAACATTTTATGCTCTGGGAGCGGATGGCTTTGCCAGCAAGCCTGTTTCAAAAGAGATTTTACTCTCCGATATCGCCATGATCATGAAACAGTTTGAAAAAGCGAATGGGCCTGCAAATAAGCAGTGGGATCAAAAACGCATCGCGTAAAACGGGTTGATTGATGAAAAGGATCAACCTTGCCTTTGTTTGTTGAAGATTGAAATATATTCCTTGAACCAGAAGACTCGATGGCGTTGCTGGCCTGATATTTCTTCAAGGACACCATGTTTTACAAAATCTTTAACCAGCGAGGATGCCGTATTGCTTTGCAAACCAAACTGATCGGAAACGGCCTTGATGTTCAGAACAGGCCATTGATACAGGCGTTGCATCAAGTTTTGGGCATTGATCTGTCGACGGGTGCTGAAGTGAGGGAGCACTTCTCGCTCCATACGCTCTTTCAAGGCCAAAACATCTTTGAAGACCTGAATGGAATTTCTGGCAGTTTCACAGACCCCGAATAAAAAGAATATCAGCCATTCTTTCATGTGGTCGCCTTCTCGAACGGCCATGAGTCGGTCAACATATTCAGTTTTATTGCGCTCGAAATAGTCAGACAGGTACAGCGCTGGTTTGTGCAGTAAATCATTGTCTGCAAGATAGAGAGCAATCATCAATCTTCCCAATCGCCCATTTCCATCCAGAAAGGGGTGAATGGTTTCAAATTGGTAATGGGCAATCGCAACCTTAATCAAATGGGGTACATGAATTACGTCGCTATGCAGGAATTTTTCCAAATCCCCCATCAGACTCTCAATTTCGTCGTGATGAGGCGGTATGAAAACCGCCCACTTCAAACTGACGCCGATCCAATTTTGACTGACCCTGAATTCCCCCGGACTTTTTGCATCACCTCGAACTCCCTGCATGAGAACTCTATGGGTATCCTTGAGTAAACGGTTGGAGAGCGGGAGTGTTTCAAGCTGCTCAATCGCTGAATTGATAGCTCTGATATAATTTTGAACTTCTTCCCAATCATCGCGTTTGTCCGGATCGACATCTTTCTCATCCAGCAGCGCGTCTTCCATATTGGTCTGTGTACCCTCAATTTTGCTGGATTGAGTGGCTTCTTTGGTAATGTGCATTTTGATGAAGAAATTTACATCAGGAATGAGTTGTGAAAATGCATTCAACTCCCCCAGTAAACGGTCAGCAACGCTCAGGAGACTTGTTACTTCTCCATCTGCAATTACCCATGGGTGATTAATTATCTCAGGCGAGAAACTCTTATACTCATATTGCTGCTTGTAAGCGCCGGAATTGAAGTCAGAGAGATTCATTATGTCTAAAACCCACCTAGTTTCTAACATTAGCTTGTTCTTTATGTCAGAAACTAAGCACAACAACACCTTTAATGTCAAATTCTACCCTAGTTTCTGACATTGAGAAAGTCTTATGTCAGATTCTCGTCACTTATTGATTTAAGAAAATGAGCTAAAGACCATACCCGAATGCCTCTGGTTGCAGGGTGCGTATTTCTTCCGTACAGCTTTGCAGCTAGTCTGTTTTCAGATTTCCTGAAAATGGCCTCACAATGTCAACACACTATCCTCGCGATCTGATCGGTTATGGCTCAAAGCCGCCTCACGCCAACTGGCCAAATGGGGCGCAGATCGCCGTACAATTCGTGCTCAATTTTGAAGAGGGCGCTGAAAACAGCATCCTGCATGGCGATCAGGCGTCCGAGGCTTTCCTATCTGAAATTGTTGGTGCTCAACCCTTCGAAGGGCAGCGCCATATGTCGATGGAATCGCTTTATGAATATGGCTCTCGCGCCGGTGTTTGGCGCATCCTTGATCTGTTCAAAGAGCGACAAATCCCTCTGACGATGTTTGCTGTGGCTATGGCTGCCAAGCGCCACCCGGATGTGGTTGAACGAGCGCTCGCCGATGACCATGAAATTGCCAGTCATGGTTTGCGCTGGATAGATTACCGCCATGTTCCTGAAGGATTGGAGCGCCAGCACATTGAAGAAGCAGTCGAGATTTTGACCGGGCTTTGCGGAAAGGCCCCTGAAGGTTGGTATACTGGCCGCACCAGTGAAAATACCCGCCGTCTGGTTGCTGAACAGGGCGGGTTTTTATACGATAGTGATGATTATTCAGATGATTTGCCGTTCTGGAGCACTCAAACGAACAGCCCGCATCTAATCGTGCCCTACACACTGGATACCAATGATATGCGCTTTGCCACAGCGCAAGGTTTTAACTGTGGCGATCAGTTTGAAACCTATCTGAAGGACGCTTTTGACGTGCTCTATGAAGAAGGGGCAAGCCGTCCGAAAATGTTGTCGATCGGCTTGCATTGCCGCCTGATCGGTCGTCCGGCGCGATTCAAGGCGCTTCGAAATTTCATCGATTATGTCCTGTCGCACGACAAGGTCTGGATTTGTCGACGGGCCGATATCGCCCGTCATTGGCGTGATCATTTTCCTGCAACGGATCAAAAAAGTGTCGGGTCATGAGCGAATTGGTTTTTGAACACGCCCCGCCGAGCGCGCTTGATAAGGACGACTTCCTATTTGTTTACGGGGGCGTTTATGAAAAAACGCCCTGGATCGCAGAAGCGGTTTTTGAGGCAGGTCTGACACCGGCCTGTGACACGTTGGAGGGGCTGGTTTCAGCTATGAAAGCTCGTGTGGAGCAAGCTTGCGAAACCCGAAAGCTGGCCCTGCTATGCGCGCACCCTGATCTGGCAGGCAAGTTGGCAGCTGCCGGAGAATTGACAGCGGATTCCACTTTGGAACAGGCCGGTGCCGGTCTTGATCAATGTACCCCTGATGAGCTGGCCGCATTTCAAGACCTCAATGCGCGCTATACAGAAAAGTTCGGCTTTCCCTTCATCATCGCCGTGTCCGGTTTGCATCGGGGGCAAATACTGGAGATTTTCAAAACCCGTCTCAACAATTCAACGGAAGAAGAGTTTGAAACGGCCCTGAAGGAAGTCCACAAGATCGCCTCCATCCGTCTGACGGCTTTGGCGGCCAGCTGAAAGCCCAAAAGCCAGCTGAAAGCCCAAAAGAAAGATCAATTTTGCCCAAGATCACGCATCAAAACCCGGATTTTATTGACCGCTATGTCAATGTCGCATCCCCGCGCTTTGGAACCCGCATTGCGCAAGCATCAGACGATTTTTTTGCCGCAAAGGAACGTTTGATCAAAGACAGTGAGCCGGTTTTCATTGATGACAAATATGATGATCACGGCAAATGGATGGATGGCTGGGAAAGTCGCCGCAGGCGCGATGGCGGCCATGATTGGTGCCTGATCCGCTTGGGGGCTCCGGCCCGCCTTCACGGAGTTGATATCAATACCGCTCATTTTACCGGAAACTTTCCGCCCGGAGCCTCTCTGGAAGCTTGTGGCAGTGACGCGCATGGAAATGCAGACGAAAACTGGGTCGAAATTCTTCCGAATACGGATTTAACTGGTGATAGCCACCATTTTTTGCCGATTGCCAGTAATCAGGAATTTAGCTGGATACGCCTCAATATTTTCCCAGATGGCGGCATTGCCCGATTGCGTCTCTATGGTGAGGCCGTGCCTGATTGGGCCCAACAAGGCGATGACCGGGTTGAATTGTCTGCTCTGAAAAATGGCGGCCGGGTCATCACCTTTAATGATGCCCATTACGGCAATGTCTGGTCAGTCCTTGCAGAAGGTCGCGGTATCAATATGGGCGATGGCTGGGAAACCCGTCGAAGGCGAGAACCCGGCAATGACTGGATTATTATTGCCCTCGGCGCGCGCGGATTGATCGAAAGTGTTGAGATTGATACTGCCTATTATAAAGGCAATTTCCCCGATGGAGCCTCATTGCAAGCCGCCGATCTGAGTGAGGGTGAGGTAGAAGATTGGGGGAGTATATCCAATCAATGGACAGAGATCATGCCGCGGCAAAAACTCAACGCCGATGCCATTCATACCTTCGACCAGACTGAAATATCAGCCTCAAAGCCTGCGACCCATATCCGGTTGAATATCTATCCTGATGGTGGTGTGTCGCGTCTGCGCATTTTCGGCAAGCGTTGCTCATGAGCGATCCTGTCTTGCTCAAGCCCGAAATTTTGACCAGGGCGGTTTTTGCACCCTTTGGAAATGTGATCGAGATTGAGGGGGCTGAGCGCATCCTGATCAATGAAGGTACTACCGAACGCTTTCATGCCTTGGCTGAGATGGATGTTGTAGATCAGGGCGGAAAGCCGATCCTGTCGATCTTTCGTGCCCGTCAGCGATCAATGCCGATCAAAATATCCATGATGGAAAGGCATCCGCTTGGAAGTCAGGCCTTTTATCCCTTGAATGGCGAGAACTGGCTGGTTGTCGTCAGCGCGGCTGACACGCCGGGCCCTGATAACTTGAAGGCATTTTTGGCCAGCAAGGCTCAGGGTGTCCAATACGGCAAAAATGTCTGGCACCATCCATTGCTGATCCTGCAAACCGATCAGGATTTCATGGTCGCAGATCGATCCGGTCCGGGAGAAAATCTGGAAGAGATCTGGTTTGAAGGCGGGCAATCAGCTCAAATTCAACTATGACCGCGAATGCACCATAAATGACGGGCTTATGCTGTCTGAAGGGCGGGTAAACGCCACTCAATTGAGCCGCGATTGCAATGTTCAAGCAGGTCATTGGTTTTTGAAAAATGCCCGCACCCCAAAAATCCGCGATGGGCTGATAGCGGAGAAGGGTGGGGGGCTTTCAGGATGAAGTTTCGCTCGATATCTATCAGCTCCGCTTTCTTTTGGGCATGACTTCCCCAGAGTAAAAACACGATATTTCCCTGATTGGATACCTGCTTGATGGCCGCATCGGTAAAGCGTTCCCAGCCTTTGCCTGCATGTGAATGCGCCTTGCTTTCCTCCACCGTCAACACCGTATTGAGCAACAAAACGCCCTGTTTTGCCCAGTGTGTCAGGTCTCCATGTGATGGTGGCTCGATCCCCAAGTCGGAAGCGAGCTCTTTATTGATATTGCGAAGCGAGGGCGGGATACGAATTCCGTGCTTGACTGAAAAGGCCAAACCCATGGCCTGACCGGCCCCGTGATAAGGGTCCTGACCAAGGATAACCACGCGGGCCTGATTGAGCGGGGTAAGAGTAAAGGCGTTGAAAATATCGGCTTTAGGCGGAAACAAAGTTTTACCCGATCCGGCTTCATCGCGGATAAAGTCGACCAGATCAGAAAAATAATCCTGACCCGTTTCCTGAGCAAAAAAGTCCTGCCATGACGGGTCAATTGAGGTGTGATTAGGGAGAATGTCATTGTATGTCATGTGTTTGACCATCTTAAAGACATGCAGGACAGACCCGCATCGATTTTGGAAATTTGTGTGGTGTCGAGAAGGATCACATCCAGCCCGGCCTTTTCGAGCAAATCCCGAGTTCGGGGGTGGCCCTGGGCCAGGAAGACGACATCATTGACCCGCAAAGCATTGGCGGCCCCTTCTTCACCCTCAGGTGTGGTCACAATATTGAAATCATCAAATACACCGGATGAGGCCAATCGTTTCGTCGTCAAAATGAGATTATCATCCAAAAGGGAACAGTCCGATTTGAAGTGAAGGACATTCTCCGGTGTCTCAACAATCCGGCTTTTCAGACCCATTTTGTCCAGAATTGATCTCAGCGCGTTTGCGCCGTCTCTGTCGGTCCGCTCTGACAAGCCAATCATCACACCCTGATTGGTGACAAGCACATCTCCGCCCTCTGCATGACCACCAGACAACCGATGAATCACCTTGAAGTGACGTGTTAATGCCTCCGAAAGGACCGCACTTTCCCCACGCCGACTAATAGCGCCCGGGTTTAGCAAGATCGCGCCTTGAGCAAAGACCAGGGCCGGATCTTCGACAAAGATTGAATCTGGAAATTTTTTCAATGCTTCAAGGGGGTGAACATTTACCCTAGCTCTTTTCAAGGCAAGGACATAGGCATCATGTTCTGCTTTCACACCCTCAAAACTCGGATCATCACCTAGGCCATCGCGTAAGCCTGAAACGACACTGCGTGAAGGGGCTCTCACAATAGCATTATCAAAGCGATAGACGGGATAACTCATTGTCATGATTGTTTTTCACTCGATCCGGTAATTTCAGCTTTGATCATGCCTGATTCCACCGCAAATTAACCAGTCATAAGAACCGCACCGCTTAATTTGCAAAATGCCCTGAATAGAAAGAATGTTAAATGAAAACGATATCCCAATGGCATTCTTTTGGCGGCACTTTGTCCGTTCATGAACACGATAGTACGGCCTGTTCTTGCCCCATGACATTTGCCGTTTTCACACCACCCCAAGCCAGAAAGGGTCCGGTGCCCGTGATCTGGTATTTGTCAGGCCTGACCTGTAACTGGTCGAATGTTATGGAGAAGTCTGGCTTACAACGCATCGCTTCAGAGCTAGGTTTGATGATAATTGCGCCTGATACTTCCCCGCGAGGACAGGATGTTCCCGATGATGACGCTTATGATTTAGGGCAAGGTGCAGGTTTTTATCTGAGCGCGACACAAGAGCCCTGGTCCAAGCATTTCAGAATGGACCAATACATTACTGAAGAGCTTCAAAGCCTTGTGGCTGAAAATTTCCCGGCTGATATGACCAAACAGGGCATTACAGGACACTCCATGGGCGGTCATGGCGCTTTGATTCAGCATTTGAAACACCCGGATATCTATCAATCCGTTTCAGCATTTGCTCCCATAGTCGCCCCTTCGCAAGTGCCTTGGGGACAAGGGGTTTTTCAAATCTATCTGGGTGAAGGCAAAGGAAGTTGGAACCAGTACGATGCAACGGAATTGGTGAAAACTCGACCTTCAAACGCCAAAATCCTGATTGACCAAGGCTTGGCAGATAATTTTCTGGAAGATCAGCTAAAGCCGGAATTGTTTGAAGGTGCGTGTAAACAATCCGGACAAAGTCTGATTTTGCGGCGTCAGGAAGGATATGACCATTCCTATTATTTCATCGCCTCATTCATCGAGGACCATTTGCGTCATCATGCAATGGAGCTCAGCCATACCGCGGCGATCCCCAAACAAAGATAAGGCCCGAAGGCTAGTTTCGTGGTCGCTGTGACAGGAGGGCCACCGAGCAGAGGCCTGACCAAAACGACGGCAAGAGCGCTCAAACTCGCGACAAGAAGAATATAAGGCAAGCTCAATGCGCCGACCCAAGCCCCACCTGCGGCCAATAATTTCGCATCGCCGCGTCCAAGCCCGTCAATCCCGCGAAAATGTTTGTACCCAATCTCGATAGCGACAAAGGATGCATAACCTATCCCGGCTCCCAAAACGGAACTCATCAGACCTGTGCCAATAGTGAAGTGGTACAGAAAACCCGCTAAAATAAGGGGTATCGTCAGTATGTTAGGCAGAATTTGTCGCTTCGCATCTATGATAGTCAAGGCAATAAGAGTGGGAAACAATAGGGTCGTCCCAAGGGCGTAAGCTCCGTTTAATAGTGGAAAATCTGACATCAGTTTCCGGCTTTGTTTGCGCGATTCAAGGGAGGTGTTGAATATATATTCGCCTGTTTGGGGAGTTTTAAACTGAGTGCCAACCATTGCATCGCACTCTAAATTTGTAACACACTGGGTTGGTAAACTTTCAGGCTGTGCACGAACCGACCCATTTGACCTCCCTGCCAAAGGTTTCAAGGGTTACGCCATGACAGTCAATACAAATGGGAATGGGGGCGACAAAAACATGCAGGACGCCAATTCGGACGAGATACGTGTAGCGGATAGTTTGTGGAATGCCGATTTGGCTCCGACTACTACTATTACCAGAAGCTGGGACTGGAAAGCCTATGCCGCGCTCTGGGTTGCCATGGTGGTGTGTGTGCCGACCTATATGCTGGCCGGCGGGCTGATCTCACAAGGCATGTCCTGGTGGCAGGCTGTGGTCACGGTGCTGATGGGCAATGTCATTGTCCTGGTCCCGATGCTTCTGATCGGTCATGCCGGGGCCAAGCATGGCGTCCCATTCCCCGTACTGCTCAGATCAGCCTTTGGCACCAAAGGGGCCCGCATTCCCGCCCTGGCTCGTGGTTTGGTGGCTTGTGGCTGGTTTGGCATCAATACCTGGGTCGGCGGCTCTGCCATTTATGTCATCGTCAACGCCTTGAGCGGTGATGCGATCGTCGGTTCGGCCTTGCCATTCCTCGGCATTGATCTGGGACAATTCCTCAGCTTCATCGGCTTTTGGGCCCTGCATCTTTATTTCATCAAAAATGGCACCGAGAGTATTCGCTGGCTGGAAACCTATGCCGCGCCTTTCCTCATAGCCATGGGACTGGCCTTGCTCGCCTGGGCCTATAACGAGGCGGGCGGCTTTGGCGGAATGTTGTCGACCCCCTCACAGTTTGTTGAGGGCGGCGCGCGCGAAGGTCAGTTCTGGGGTGTGTTTATCGCCAGCCTGACAGCCATGGTCGGGTTCTGGGCAACGATGGCGCTGAACATCCCGGATTTCACCCGCTTTGCCAAAAGCCAGAAAGACCAGATCATCGGACAAGCCATTGGCTTACCGCTTCCCATGGCCCTGTTTGCCTTCATCAGCGTGGCCGTAACGTCTGCAACTGTGGTCATTTATGGCGAAGCGATCTGGGATCCGGTCGCCCTGGCCGGACGCATGGGCGGATTGGGTATAGTTGTTGCCCTGGGGGCGCTTGTGGTGGCGACATTGACGACCAATCTGGCGGCCAATGTCGTGGCTCCCGCCTACGGATTTTCCAACCTCAATCCGAAGAAGATCAGCTTCACCATGGGGGGATATATTACGGCGGGTATCGGTATCGCCATCTTCCCGTGGAAGCTTCTGGAGACAGCAGGTGGCTATCTCTTTGTCTGGCTGGTTGGCTATTCAGCCCTGCTGGGTCCGATCGCCGGAATTTTGATCGTCGATTATTTTCTTGTCCGGAAAAGTGAGCTGGATACCGAAGCGCTCTATGATCACAAGGGTCAATACGGAGCCTGGAATATGGCTGGCTTGCTGGCCTTGATCATCGGTGTGATCCCGAACCTGCCTGGCTTCCTTCACGCCGCAGGGATTGTCTCTGACGTGCCGACCATTTTCGACACGCTATACAGCTATGCCTGGTTTGTCGGCCTGTTTATCGCCGGTCTTGTCTATCTCGTCCTCAACAAGAAATCCTGAGCCAAAAGGAGCGATCATGTCGATCATCATCAAAGGT
>Ga0316207_10000275_pt1 | contig 96181 bp, 88 predicted proteins | sample 6weekpyrite_MG_FD_204943 | JGI IMG/M metagenome (GOLD analysis project Ga0316207, IMG submission 204943) | Microbial mat bacterial communities from mineral coupon in-situ incubated in ocean water Damariscotta River, Maine, United States -... | ecosystem: Environmental > Aquatic > Marine >...
ATTACCAAAACAATTCCTGACTTGATTTAGTGCATTAAGGTGCTGAGTTTTGTTTAGAAGCAGGTATTTCTTTATATAAGAAATGCGACTAATTGTTATCCATTTTGAATTTATTTTCGCCTGCAGTTATGCCAAGCGCCACTGCAGCTTTCAGGAACTGTTTTTTAGGCGCAGTTGCTTTGTTATTCGCGACATGTTTAGCATGGTTTAAAATCAGCGAAACATTATTTCTACTGATGCCCACAAGTTTGCCCCAATTGGCTTGTGAAAGTTTTTGTTGTTTTAATTCCTGTTTGAGTGCTTCGATAACGCGCATTTCTAATGTGTTTTGATTTTCAATTGAAACTTCATTTGTTGTCGTGTTTTCTACTATTGTAATTGTTTTGGATTTTAATTTGGTGTTTTTCGGTTTCTCTTTAGGTTTTGGTGTTGTTAATCGGCTTTGAGATAAGGCTCTGATGGCATAGACGGAAACAAGCCATACGATTAACAAAGCGGCTGCTTGTATTGTAGCAATCAGCCACTGTCTAATGTATTGCGGTGGTGTCTCTTGTTGAATGAGCGCAGCTAAATGGCTGCGTTTTTCTGATATTTCAAATTTGGTTGTTTGAATATCATTGAGCCATCCTGCGCGAGTTTTACTGTTTTCCAATGCAGTTGCCAGGCTTGCTTCTGCGGTTTCTATATCTTCTCTCAGCAATTCGATGCTTGATGTTCTGCTATTTTGACTTAGTTCCTGCTGCCTAGTGGTTTCGAAAATCGGGGAAGCAATGTGAAACAACGGGCCGGCAAGTAGCAGCATTGATGCGATAATTGCGAGGGTGCGTTTCTGCTCAGAATAAAACCATAACCAAAGTGCTGAAGCTTCAAGCGCAATTGACCAAACAATACCCGTTGACCCAACGATACTCACCCAAAACATGATGCCGTGATACTGCATCAACACTGTTGCGATGATTATGATAAGAATATTCCCCAGCTTTTCCATAATATTTCTCTGCTTATTATTTTTATTTGTCAAAAATAATAACATTATGTTTCATTAGAATCCGAAAAAGCGCAGTACTTCATTGATTAATCCAAATTTTTCTATTGGCGCGATGTTATTACATCCTGCCGCCGTAGAAGTTATAAAAATATATAATATACAAGTGCTTATGAGATTCTTGTAGATCGTGCCGTGGTTAATTGTTGAGCGAAATGTCACAATTTGGTATCACAACCCCCAAATTCATGAATGAGTGTTGGTATATTTTTACTTCATAAAAGCACTTTAGAAATGTCATTCAAATCCCGATAAAAGGGTATGACACGAGCAAAACCCAACGCAAAATCTCAGAGAACTCAGGCTAAAGCAGACTATTCTCAGTTTGATCGTATTAATGGTTCACACCCCATTAAAAATGCGATTAGCAATATGTATGTGCCTTATGATGTGTTTCGCCGTGACGAGGCGGAAGTCCGTTATTTTAACTTTGAGTTAGCAAAAGAGATGGGGCTGTTACCAGAAGATCACCCGCACAGTTTAAATAAACAGCTGGAAAAAAAACTACAGCAAACGTTTGCCTTACAAATCGTTAATGAATATGACGTTTTAAACAATATCAAAATTGATTCGGACAAACTTTGTAAGCACCAATACATGGCTACCCGTTATCTGCAAATGCAGCACCCGGTAAAAAATGGTATGACCTCGGGAGATGGGCGCAGCATGTGGAATGGTTTTTTTCATCAGCGCAAAGGTTATTGGGATATTTCCAGTTGTGGTACCGGTGCGACTCGTTTAAGCCCTGCCTGTGCGATTGAAAAAAAGTTTTTTAAAACCGGTGACAAATTTGTGTCATACGGTTGCGGTTTGGCGGATTATACTGAGGGCATTATTGCCGCGATTTTTAGTGATATTTTGCATAAAAACGGTGTTGCAACCGAACGAACTCTGGCGGTAATGCGTTTTAAAAATGGCACAGCCGTAAACATCCGTGCGGCTAAAAATTTATTGCGTCCAGCACATTTTTTTGGTTTTTTGCGACGCAATGATTATGATTCATTAAAAAATCTTATCAATTATTGTATTGATCGCGACCAGAAAAATCAGCTGATTCCAGAAGCAGAGACCGACGCTGAAAAGTATCAATTGTTTTTACACAGTGTGGCCAATAATTTTGCAACGGCTGCGGCAATTTATGAAAGCGAATATATATTTTGTTGGATGGATTGGGATGGCGACAACATTTTATTGGATGGTGCTATATTGGACTATGGTACGGTTCGGCAATTTGGATTGTTTCATCATGAGTATCGCTATAGCGATGTGGATAAATTCTCCACAAGTATTACTGAGCAAAAAAATAAAGCCAGGCTCACAGTGCAAACATTTGCTCAGGCCATCGACTTTCTAAAAACGGGTGAGAAAAAAGATATAAAGCATTTTAAAAATGATCCATCGCTGGATTATTTTGAAGAGGTGTTTGAAGAAGTTTTCCTCAAACATTTGTTGTGGAAAACAGGTTATACCAAACAGCAGCAGGACATTTTATTTGATCATGCTGAATCCAGAGCTGTTTTGCAAAAGTATCGCAGACAATTTCGTTTTTTTGAAAAAGCCGTTTCTCGACGAAAAACCTATCAGACTGCAGATGGTATAACCCGTGATGCCATTTTTTGCTTGCGAGACTTTTTGCGTGAATTTCCCAAGCGTTATCAATCTAATCAAGCTTTGTTAAGCGAGGCAGAATTTATTGATTTACTGGCATCAGACTATTCTTCACAACTTGACAGGTCAACATACAAAAAGAAAAGTACACGTATTAAAAATTTTCAAAATCTTTATTTACAGCTAATGGATTTGTGCGTGAAAAATTGTGGGATTGATGAGCAGCAATTAATGCAGCAACTGATTCAACGTGCGGGGAAAATTAATCCTTACGAAAAAATCACGGGTAACGCCATCATCGATATAGGTGCGCGCATCGCTGGATTGCAGTCCAAGCTTAGCTTCAGTGAAATGCAGTCCTTAGTATATGCATTGGTAACCGCAAACATCCATAATCCGGATTTTGAAGAAAAATACGCGGGCAAATTTTATCGGCAAACAGAAAAAATCATAAAATTAGCGAAATGGGCGCGTAAGATGGTAAAAACACACCGTACCGGGATATAAATCCGGTTATCAAAAATTGTTATTCGGCTAAAAAACATCCAACATGCACTTCAGCAAATCTTTCGGTAGAATATCATCAGTTTTAACAATTTAATCTGCATGATTTATAAGGATTTAAAAACTGATGAAAATATTTACATTGGCTTTTGCCGTTTGTATGGGGTCGTTTTTTACGCTGAGCGTAATTCCGGATGCTGAAGCCAAACGAATGGGTGGTGGTTCATCTTTTGGTAGCAAACCTTCGCAGAATCAGTCTGTAAAACGCACAGATTCCAATACAGCAGGCAAAGCCTCGCCTGCGCAACAACAAAATGCTGACCGCAAAGCAGCCATGGCGAAAAAAGGCGGCATGATGGGTATTCTGGGTGGTTTGATGATTGGCGGGCTGCTGGGCGCATTATTTTTTGGTGGTGCGTTTGAAAATATCAACTTTATGGATATTTTATTGTTTGGCTTGATTGCGTTTGTTTTGTATAAAATATTCGCAATGCGTCGAAATGCTCAACAACCGACTGCAACAGCCAATGGTGCACCGATTAACGAGTCATATGATAATAATCAATACCGCGAATCGGTTAATGAATATGGCAGTGGCTCTGCAACCGATGCTACTGCCGAAGAGCAAGCGAATTATCTGCAAACCGGTAAAATTCCCCGTGGATTTGATCGTAAAAGTTTTCTGGATGGTGCAGACAAGGTTTATCATATTCTTCAAAATGCCTGGGATAAAGGTGAGTTAGCTGACATCCGTGAATTCTGTACCGACAAGGTATTTGCTGAAATTCAGGATCAATATCGCGCCCGTTCCGGTGACACTCGAACAGAAGTTATTTCTTTAAAATCTGAGTTGGTGAATTACGTCAAATCAGATTCGGGTATTGAAGTTACTGTCATTTTCAATGCTGAATTGAAAGAGTACGATAACGAAAACCAAGGTGAAGTAGGAATTACCAAAGCTCAGGAAGCCTGGTACTTTTTGCAGCCTAAAGGTTCAACAGAACATACCTGGTTGTTGGATGCCATTCAGCAGGTTGAAGATTGATTTTTAATATCAATTGAACACAAAAAAACCGGCGTTTAAATGCCGGTTTTTTTTGTAGCCAGGGTGGAGCTTGCGAAATCCGGGTGACGTAAATTTTATCCGGGCTACCGATACGTAGTTCATATCTACTCAAGGGTGGATAAACGTAGTGCATCCACCTTTTTCAAACCAATTTAGTGGATGCGCTACGCTTATCCACCCTTGTAAATTTATTTCAATAAAGCGTGATCTTTTGGTAGCTGCTTGGAATACCAGATTGCCAGTTTATGACGCATGGACTTTTGGGATACTTTGTCTTCCGGTAAAGCTTGAATAATTTTGTCGTGCACCAGTAAGCGATAGATGTATTCAATTTTTTCTTTTGCAGAGTCAGTTGGCTCGAATTCAACGGCGCCTCGTTCTTCACCATATTTTACGCCAGCGAGTATGGCTTCTTTCACCAGTTCCGATTCGTGTTTAAGCTTCTTCATATGTTGTCCCTCTCAAAAAAGTATCTTTTCGGGATGTGGCTTGATTTGCGTTAGTTTTATTATAAAACAACAATAACGATAATTTCGCATAAATGCTACATCTATAAAAAATACTTGATCATTTTCACGTCCTGTTGTCTATTATTTCTGTTGATTAATAGTATTCTTGCTTTACCTAAATTAAATATTCGAATAACCGAGCTTACAATTATGGATGTATTCCTTTCGATGTCGGTGTTCCGACGTGTGGCAGAAACAGGCAATTTTTCAGAAGTGGCTCGTGAGATGGGTATTACGCAGCCATCCGTGAGCAAACATGTTGCTGCGCTAGAAAAACATTTGAATAGCAAACTCATTAATCGAAGTACACGCCAATTGAGTTTAACTGATATTGGAAAACTGTATTACTCGCGTTGTGTACATATAGTTGATGAACTGATTGAAACTGAATCTTTAATGCGTAATCAACAGTCTAAACCAACTGGAATATTACGTATTAACACGCCAGTAACATTCGGTGAGCTACATATCGTGCCGTATTTATGGAAATTTCTTGAAGACTATCCTGATTTAAAATTAGACCTGATCATGGATGATCATTATGTTGATTTAGTGAAAGATGGCGTAGATGTGGCGATTAGAATTGGGCCATTAAGTGATTCTAATCTTATTGCCCAAAAAATTGGTAATAGTCCGCGAGTGGCTGTTGCCAGCCCTGATTATCTTCTGGAGCATGGTGAGCCTGTCAGTCTCAAAGACTTGGAAAAGCATGCGTGTATTGTTTATACCTTACTGACAACTCGGAGTGATTGGCATTTTACAGGCCCACAAGGTAAAGAAACTGTTCGTGTGGATGGCCGATTTCAAGTGAACAATCCTCGCACCATACTTCAGGCTGTGCTCGCTGGTCAGGGCATTGCTGTAACACCGCTTTGGCTGATTGGTGACTATGTTAAATCCGGACAGTTAAAAATTATTCTTGAAGACTATACTCCCACGCCGCTTGATATACATGCACTATATCCCGATCGTCACTTTATGCCAGCAAAAGTAAGTTGTTTTGTAGAATATATGCGACGTCAATTAACTTCTTAATTGTTTATTCCTGATGAGAATAAGTTATATTCGAATTCACCTTATTATCATTTATTTTTGAATGTTTTAATCTGCTACTTCATTTACACAGTGTGTGTTGTTAAGTCACATCAATTTGGAGGGAAAGATTTTGACAGTGAATAAAATGCAATATGCCCATCCTGAATATTTAGTGGAAACAAATTGGCTCGAATCGAATTTGAATGATCCTCAGTTGCGCATATTCGATTGCAGCGTCAATGTCGTACCGAATCCTGATGAAACGCAAAGTATGAAAATTCCCTTTGTTTATCAAAGTGGTCGTGCTAACTATGAAAAAGCACACATTCCCAACGCAGGGTTCATTGACATACCTGGTGAATTATCAGATAAGACATCAGCTATACCACTTATGCTGCCATCTGAACAACAGTTTGTAGAGGCAATACGCCGTTATGGAATAAGTCAGGGTAACCGGGTGGTACTCTATAGTACTACCGAGCCAAATTGGGCCGCGCGTGTTTGGTGGATGCTGAACGCCTTCGGGTTTAAAAATGTTGCTATTGTCAATGGTGGTTGGGTAAAGTGGTGTGCGGAACAACGTCCTGTCTCCAATGCAACCTGCGCTTATGAATCTGGTAATTTTACTGCGAACCTGCAGACTGAGTTTTTCATGGATAAGCAAAATGTTTTAAATGCCATTTCACAAAATGAAACTCGAATTATCAATTCACTACCGACACCTATGCATACTGGTGAAAGTGATATTGTTTTTGGGCGTAAAGGTCGAATTGCAAATAGTGTTAATGTGCCTTTCAACAGTTTGCATGATCCGGATTCCGGATGTTATTTACCTGCAGAACAATTACAGGAAAAATTTGAAGCAGTTAAAGTTCGCGATGCAAAACAATTTATCACTTATTGTGGTGGTGGTATAGCTGCATCCAATAACGCATTTGTTTTATCTCTTTTGGGCTACAAAAATGTTGCTGTTTATGATGGCTCGATGTTGGAATGGGGAAATGATGCATCTTTGCCGATGGAAGAAGGATGAATAATATGGAAGTGATAGACGACACAGCAAACGCCGACATGAGTGAATACTGGAACGGTGACGGTGGACTAAAATGGGTGAATTTTCAAAACCGGATAGATGAAAGTTTAACTTCCTTTGGACATAGAGCTATGGCAAATGCTGCGATCAAAGCCGGTGAACATGTGCTTGATATTGGCTGCGGTTGTGGTGATACAAGCTTTGAAATAGCTAATCGAGTCGGGCCGACCGGTTCTGTGCAAGGTGTGGATATTTCAGAAATAATTTTGAGTCGTGCAAAAAATAGGAAAACATTGGAGTCGCACAATAACATAAAATTTGAAAAGGCTGATGCCCAGCTTCATAATTTTCCTAATGAAGCTTTTGATCTTGTTTTCTCGCGCTATGGCATAATGTTTTTTGAGGATCCTGCCGCCGCATTCAGTAATCTTCGGCAGGCACTCAAGCCAGGTGGCCGTTTAGCTTTCATTTGTTGGCAGTCGCTTAAGAACAATCAATGGGTAAACTTACCTGTATCGGTCGCGGCGAATCACATTCAACTGCCAGCACCGCCTGAGCCAGAAGAACCCGGTGCATTTTCATTTGGGGAGACGAGTCGCATAAATCATATTCTAGCTGCAGCAGGTTTTATGGATATTTTCATTGAGGAATTCAATACAAAATTTAAAGTTGGTTCAAGTCTGGATGAGGCTGTCTCATTCTTATCGAAAATAGGACCAGCAAGCGCGGCGATGGAAGCAGACGAAGTTGAAGATAAGACAAGAAACCGGTTTGCTCATGACTTAAAAATATCGCTCGAACGCTTTTTAAGCGCTGATGGTGTTTTATTGGATGCATCAGCTTGGATTGTGACAGCAAAAAAGCCTTAGCGAAATTTCGCTAAGGCGCTTATTACACTACTTCCAGTTAAGTAGAGTTATGAGATCAGCGATTAACGTGCTGATCTCATAAGATTACATCGCTTCTATGCGGGCTAATTGTTCACGTAAATTTTTCAATGAGGTTTGCATTTCTTCCGCTTTGGCTTTTTCTTTGTTGACCACGGCTTCCGGTGCACGATCAACAAAGTTTTTGTTAGACAATTTACCTTCCACTGCTTTTAGTGCTTTTTCCAGTTTTTCAATTTCCTTGTTCAGACGGGCAAGTTCGGCATCTTTGTCGATCAAACCCGCTAAAGGAATCAACACTTTCATATTGCCGACCAAAGCCGTTGCTGATTCTGGCGCTTCGTTGCCAACCAACTCAATGCTTTCAAGTTTTGCCAGGCGAGTAAGAAAAACTTGATTGCTATTAAGATAATCCTGGTCCTGTTGCGAGGCATCCTGCAGCAATACCGGTAATGGTTTGCCTGGAGAAATATCCATGCCACTGCGAATTTTACGTACACCAAGAATAAAGTCCTTAACCCATTCCATCTCGTTAACAGCAGTTTCATCCACTTTGCTGTCATCAGATTCAGGAAATGCAGTGCGCATAATAGTATCGCCTACAATACCGGCTAAAGGTGCTACGCGTTGCCAAATTTCTTCGGTGATGTAAGGCATAATAGGGTGTGCTAAACGCAATAAGGTTTCTAACACATTAACTAATGTGTGACGCGTGCCACGCATGGCAGCCTCAGTACTTTCGGCGTTTTGTAATACGGGTTTGGAAAGTTCCAGGTACCAGTCACAATACTCATTCCAGGTAAACTCATAGATGGCCTGTGCAGCATGATCAAATCGGTAGCTGCTAATGGCATTATTAACCTGTGCTTCGGTTTGTTGCATACGGGAAATAATCCAGCGGTCAGCCAAACTCAATTCCAAATCACCACCGTTCGTACCACAATCCTGATTTTCGGTGTTCATTAATACGTAACGTGCAGCATTCCAGATTTTATTACAGAAGTTGCGATAACCTTCCACCCGTTGCAAATCAAAATTAACATCGCGGCCAGTTGAAGCTAGCGAAGCAAACGTAAAACGAATTGCGTCAGTACCAAAGGCGGGAATACCGTCAGCAAACTCTTTACGCGTGGCTTTTTCGATTTTTGCGGCCAATTGTGGCTGCATCATACCGCGAGTACGTTTTTGAACGAGGTCTTCCAGTTCGATGCCGTCAATCAAATCGATGGGATCGAGCACATTACCCTTAGACTTTGACATTTTCTGGCCATGGGAATCCCGCACCAGACCGTGAATATAAATTTCCTTAAAGGGAATTTCACCAGTGAATTTAATGCCCATCATGATCATTCGGGCAACCCAGAAGAAAATGATATCGAAACCGGTGACAAGTACGCTGGTCGGGTAAAAGGTTTTCAAGGCTTCTGTTTGTTGTGGCCAACCTAACGTAGAAAATGGCCAAAGTGCAGACGAAAACCAGGTGTCCAGTACATCCTCATCCTGTTTAAGTTCAACGCTATCACTGAGATTATGTTTTTCGCGAACTTCTGCTTCACTACGGCCGACGTAAACATCGCCTTGCTCGTCATACCAGGCCGGAATGCGATGCCCCCACCAGATTTGCCGTGAAATACACCAGTCTTCAATATTGCGCATCCATTCGTAATAAGTATTTTTCCAGTTGTCGGGTACGAATTTAATATCGCCATCTTCCACTGCTTTAATGGCAGGCTCGGCTAAAGGTCCAACTTTTACATACCATTGATCGGTTAGAAAAGGCTCGATTACCGCGCCAGAACGATCACCCCGTGGCACCATGAGTTTGTGATCATCAGTTTTTTCCAACAAATCCTGCGCACCCAGTTCTTCAATGACCAGTTTGCGTGCTTCAAAGCGATCCAGACCGCGGAAATCTTCAGGGATTAATTCACCAAAAGGATCTTCTTCAGTAATGATGCTTGCGCTGATGCTGAAAATATTGATCAGACCGCCATTGGGTAATGCAAGTAATTGCGTTTTGTCGCGATGCCGGGTCCACACCGCATAGTCATTAAAATCATGTGCTGGTGTGATTTTTACAATCCCAGTACCAAATTCCGGATCCACATAATCATCAGCGATAATCGGAATTTTACGATTCGCCAGCGGCAGAATCACTTGCTGACCAATCAAATGTTTGTAACGCTCGTCCCCCGGGTGTACGGCAACAGCGGCATCACCTAACATGGTTTCCGGTCGAGTAGTAGCAACCACTACATGGCCATTACCATCCGCCAGCGGATATTTCATATGCCAGAGATAGCCGCTTTCTTCCTGAGATAACACTTCCAGATCAGACACTGCTGTGTGAAGCACTGGGTCCCAGTTCACCAGACGTTTGCCGCGATAAATCAAACCTTCTTCATGCAATCGTACAAACACTTCTTTTACTGCATCGGAAAGCCCTTCATCCATGGTGAAACGTTCACGCGACCAATCCAGGGATGAGCCCATGCGACGAAGCTGTCGGGTGATATTACCACCAGATTCAGCTTTCCAGTCCCAAACACGCTTAGTAAAGTCTTCACGCCCCAGGTCATGACGGGTTTTGTTTTCCGCGTTTAATTGCCGTTCCACCACCATTTGCGTGGCGATACCCGCATGGTCAGTACCCGCTTGCCATAAGGTGTTATTGCCTTTCATTCGATGAAAGCGAATCAGACTATCCATGATAGTGTCCTGGAAGGCATGGCCCATGTGCAGGCTACCGGTGACATTGGGTGGTGGGATCATAATGCAGTAGGGATCACCTTCACCGGATGGTGCGAAGTGATTTTGAGATTCCCAGGTTTCATACCATTTTTGCTCAATGGCGTGTGGATTGTACGTTTTTTCCATGATTTTTCAGCTTTTAACTCGCATAAAACAATTTGAGGGTGATTTTATCGTGCACTAATGATAGCACGCAATGTGGATGGTTCTCTTATATTGAATTGGCTAAAAAATATACATTATTGTGATCTATGTTTTAACTCAACGCTGAGACTTCGAGCGCATTTCATAAGATCGATGAGTTTTGTATTTCACGTAATGGGACAATGTAGTGTTAATAGCCAACTGAATTTTTATGGACAATAAATGACCACTTCTTAAAAATTGGTGTTCCGACTATTTTTGAAATTATAATGTTTTACATCTCGTGTTTTTATCGGAAAAACGCGTTTTATAAACAAAATAACTTTAAAGAGGTTTGTATGATCGGCTCGAATATTAGTAACAATCAACGATGGGTGTCCGATAAAAAACATTTTTATACGCGTTTGCTCTTAATGGCCATTTTTGTGTTCATACTCTTTTTATTGGCTTCATGTTCCAGTTCTTCTGACTCCTCAGACGATGATGCAAATTCGAAAGCCAAAGAAAATGCTAGTATTCATGGCAACGTGAATTTAGGGAATATTGCGGGTAATCGAGCCAGTGTTACCGGTGTATCGATTACTGCGCGAAAAGTGGATGAAAGCTTTGATAATGGCGCTGATATAGTAAATTCAGCCAAATATGAAAGCGAAGCGATTTATACAACAGTAACAGATTCTACTGGCGCTTATCTGTTAAAGCTTGGCTCCGGAAAATATATTGTTGAAGCACAAGGTGGGGCAACAAGTAAAGCGATTGCTCAAGTTGAAGTGAAAGCCGGTGAAGCAAAAGCACTGGATATAACATTGTCTGCAACAGGCAGTATTGTTGGTCGGGTGCCCACTTATTTTGAAGGTGATATCGTATTTATACCAGGCACCAGTTATGTATCTATCCCAGATGGTTTTGGTTATTTTTCCATTAGTAATATACCTGTTGGTTCTTATTTGCTGCAAATTGGTGGTGATCGAGAAAACAGTTTTGGCGTGACTGTCACTGAAGGAACCAATGACATAGGTATGATCAATACTGAAACCTATGCTCCTACTGTTTGGCGTATGTCCATGGAAGAAAGCTGGATTACGCCAGATCAATTTTCCGCGAACGGCATTTATATTGAGTTTACCAAGATCATGGAGCCCATTAGTACTGAGGCGGCAATCACCATACAACCTGAAATTAATAACCTGACATTTGATTGGAGTGATGATTATCGCAGGTTGCACATTAGCGCTGAAGGTGTTTCTATTGGTAATTATGAATTAAACATCGCAACAACTGCTTTATCGAGAAAGGGGAGTGTATTTAAGCCTGCTTACAAACGAGAATTTAGTGTTGAAGAAAGGATTACCTTTCATGTGCCTAATAACGGATTTTCGCAGAGTTTTGTTAATGGCTCTGTAGATCCGGTGAAGATTTATTTTTCAACCAACATGGATGAAAATTCCCTGGCATACTCAATTTCACCAACACCTGATAATTTGGTGGCGGATTGGGAAGGGAATGTTTTACATCTTCGAGCAGATTTTGAAATTGACACAAAATATGCCGTGGAAATAAGCAAAGCCACTACAATAAATGGCAGCCTAATTGAAAATCTACCGTACAACTTTGAGTTTACAAATACACTACCAAAATTAGTTTCTTCTTTGCCTACACAGGGTGCGATTGATGTTTCACCAGAACAACCTGTGCGTTTAAATTTTAATGGTCGTATGGATAGGGATAGCGTTGAATCCGGCCTTACAATTACAGATGTGGAAGGCAATGAAATAGCAGGCGATGATTATAATTTAATATGGGAGTCGGACTGTTTTTTTTACAGTTGTGGCTACAAAGGTGTTGATAGCTTGTTGGTGAGTTTTAACAAGGAATATAATAGTTCATATGCAGTTACGATAAATAATGCTTCAACCTTGTCTGGTCTGCAAATTGAAGCCTTTAGTCTGAATTATAATACAGCTAAAGAAAAATTAATGTTAACTCACCCATCTCAAAGTGAATTTTATGAAAACGGTGAGAATATCGAATTATTTTTTAACTTTGATCTTGATCTTAGTGAAGCTGAATTTGTCTTAAAAGATGTAGTTGATACATCTTATCCATTATTGGTCCGCTCCAGCAATGAGATTGGCTATTTGATTTCCTCGCGAAAAATATTTCTCAATAGTGAGCAATATTTGCCTGCGGGTAAGGATTTTGTATTATCCTGGAGTGGCATAAAATCAACTAGTGGCTCAAATATATCTGACGGTGAGTTATCGTTTTCAACACATCCGCGACGAATTTTAGATGTATCACCTACCGTTGGTGCAACACATGTTCCTTTAAGTCATCGTGTGAAGATTTCATTTAACGATCAAATCAATGAAACTGATCAGGCAACTATTGTTTCTGCGTTGAATATCGATGCGGCTAAAGCTATTGATGATATCACACATCCAAAATCTCAATTCATCTGGTCCCAGCGCGAAAATGGTGATAGCCAGCTGATCATTAATTTTACTTTTGATGAGGGGACCAATTATAAGATTTGGCTTAATACAGATGAGTTTGGAAATGTTGTTAATGAACTCGGTGACACAGTACTAAATGATGCAAAACCGTCTATGTTCTCAACTATATCACGAGATGTAGGTCAGCAATTACCGGCTAAAGAGCTGCTGGAAAAAGTGACAGTATCAAATTTTCTTAATTTCCAGCCTGAAAACTATCTAAGTCCCCAAGGTGTTAGACTAAATATTGAGTTTGATACCTATGTTAATTTACAAAAAGCAGATATTGAAATTAAAGATGAATCAGGCGAATCAATCGAACTGGGATTTTTAAATGATTTGGGCCAGACTTTGAATTGGAGTGATCGCAGGTACTCAACGGAGTGGAGAGTTAATTTACCAGAATTAGAACATAATTCTACATATACTGTGACTATCAAGGATGTGAATTGGCTGAAAAAACAAGAATATTGCAGTGCCCCAAATACCCCCTACCAATGCAATGATAGTTATTATCAGCAATTCTGGAAAGACGATGTCATATATAATTTGCCGTTTGATATGTCATTTTCTACGAGTGGCCCCAAAATATATTTGGATGTGAATAATATTAGTGGGACAGTTGAATTTGAAGCAGCGCAGAGTGTGTATTTTTCCACTGCAGAGCTCAAAAATGCTTTTTCCAGTGTGCCCGCAATAAGAGGTGTTTGGGATTTTGATGCAAATGAGGAGAGTCCAGAGTACGTGAGCAGAGCGAGATTGAATTATCCACCTGTTCAATATGCCAATATGCAAATTAAACTGGATGAACTACAGGCATACAAGCCAGATGATAGTAATCTTGACATTGGGGTAACTCACGAATTAATTGGCAGATTCCATAATACGCCTTTCAGTGAGGTATTTGATATCTCTCCAAATGTTACAGCCCCCGTTTTATTAAATGCCAAGGCGATTAAAGCTGATGAAATATTGTTGGCTTTTAATGTCTATATGGATGCTGAGCTAATTAAGGATACAACTAATTACCACGTTTCAGACTCTGCTGGGAATACCTTGCAAATAACATCTGCAGTCGCTTTTGATGACGATAATCCCAATTTCACCAAGAGTGTCTTACTAACAACAGAGAAACAGGTAATAAGTGAAAATTACTCTATTACAGTACAAAATCTCACAGAATGGGGAGGGTCTTATGTCATTGCTGATCCAGTGAATACAAAAGAGTTTGCTGCATACAGTGGTGTCATCGTTTCTGCAACAAAGATATTCCAGCCGATTTCAACGCAAACAAGTAGCGATATTTATCTTGCAAATGTTTTGGTTAAATTTGATGTACCAATATCCATCGATTCGGTTACATCAGACAATCTGACAGTTGAGTGTGACTACTGTGGTGAGATTAACCTGAATTCAATGGTATGGAATGCAGATAATTCCGCTGTACAGCTCCATGCAAGCCAGCAAGGTGGCTTTTATTTTGGCGATGTTAAATTAGTAGTGGGAAATGGGATAAAAAATATCGCTGGAGTTGACATATCTGCAAACGATTTTGCTGGAAGAAATAGTGTAAGGAACGAATCTCCACTGCCAGGTTTTTATGATGGTAACGGTGATCCTTACGCAGAAGTTGATCCACACCTGATTTTTCGAATTAGCTCAAGTGTAACTGAGCAACTAAGCTCCGAGCAGGTGGTAAATACAGCAAATTATCATGTGAGTCTACGCGACGCGTCGGAGACCGTAATGCCAGAAATTATTAATATCACTCAATCTGGATTTGAGAACTCATACGTTACACTCTACTTTTCCGAAGCATTGCCAGTTTTTGGATCGAGTGTTAATCAGTATTACACTATTGCATTAACTGGTGTTCATTTCCCTGGTTCAGATTGGGAAGGCACAGGGTTGTATCCTACGTATTACATAAATATGACTGAATTCTACTGATAACAATCTATTAATTTGATTATTTAAATATTAATTGTTGGATTCCTGGAGGGGATATGCCAAACACACCAATGTCGGGTAATGATTCGCTTCAGGAAGTGTCTGTTGATATCGGTAATGTAAAAAGGTTTGATCAAATTTCCGAGGACAGCGCCGTCGCCAATCGTCGGCACGATCTCATTTTTAAAGGCAACGCCAGAGAATATTTTAAAATCTGGATAGTCAATGTCGCTTTAACCCTTTTTACACTTGGAATTTTTTCGGCCTGGGCAAAGGTGCGTAAGAAGCGTTACTTTCATGGTAATACGTATTTGGATGGAAACTCGTTTGAGTACCTGGCTAATCCGTTGAATATTCTTAAAGGCAGGGTGATTGCAGTTTCATTTTTTCTTCTTTACTGGTTTGCCAGCACCTTTTTTCCCATGCTATTGGTGCCCGTGATTGTGGTTGGATTACTGTTGTTGCCGTGGGTGATTTATCGTTCATTGCGATTTAATGCGGTGAACAGTGCCTATCGTGGTGTTCGTTTTGATTTTGACGGGCGATATAAAGAAGCAGCCATTTCGTTTTTGTTCTGGCCGGTACTGATGCCATTTACGCTTGGTTTGATCTGGCCGTATGCGCAGTTTAAACAGAATAATCTCGTCGTTGGTAAAAGTCGGTTTGGCGAGGGGATGTTTGAGTTTTGTGCCCGTCCTGGTGAGTTTTATAATTTATATTTTGTGTTATTTTTAGTGCTGATCGCTTTGAGTCTGCTGATTAGTGCTGTGATGTTCGTGGTAACAGGTTTATCCGCTGGGCTGGCAATCAAAGACAATATGTCGCCAATACTGCTTGCTCTGGTGCCTTTTTTAATCGCGCTACCTATTGTGTTTTTGCAGTTCCTTGTTTATGTGTATGTGCAAATCAGGATTCGGAATCTGGTTTATAACAATATTCTATTTTCCAAATCTCATTTCGAAAGTACTTTACGCGTGCGCGATATGTTTTTCCTGTACCTGACCAATGCGATCGCGATTATATGCTCTTTTGGTTTGCTGATTCCCTGGGCAGCTATTCGTTTGGCAAGGTATCGCGCTGAACACACTTTTATCAATGCACCCGGTGAGCTGGAAGAAGTGAGATCGTCAGGGGGGCGCGATGGCAGTGCCTTGGGTGAAGAGATGGGTGATATGTTTGATGTGGGAGTAGGGGTATGACTTCAATCACTGGGCAGTTTTTTACCGGCGAATCATCAAAATCCCATGAAGCCACATTGATGTTTGACGGATCGCAATATCTAAAAGTGATTTATCGTGATGGCGAAGTGAGCGATAAAGTTGGCCGTTTAAACATATCTTCAAGACTTGGAAATATCCCGCGTTATATTAAATTCAGCAATGGTGGGAAGTTTGTTACAGCGGACAATGTTGCGGTTGATAATTTACTTAAACAGGCTGGATTAAAACCCAAGGGCGGTTTGCTGCATAAGCTGGAAAGTCACTCCTTGTTTGTTGTGCTATCGTTGTTTTTATTGGTGGCGACATTTTTTTACAGTATTACCGTGGTGATACCTCGTTTTGCCGATGAAACCGCGCAAATTGCACCACCTGAACTGGCGCAAATGATCTCAGAAAGCGCAATCGAAGCTTTTGATGAAACCTGGTTTGAGGAAACCGAAATTGAAGAAGGTTTGCAAGCAAACTTAAAAGAAGAGTTCGCGTTTATTGCTGAGCCATATGCTGACGAGTTTAATTTTCAATTACACTTTCGTAAAAGTTCGATAATTGGTGCAAATGCTTTTGCTTTACCTTCTGGTGATATTTTTATTACTGATGATTTATTGAAAGTTGCAGATAATAAAGATGAGATTCTTGCTGTTTTGGCCCATGAAATTGGGCATGTGGTTCATCGCCATGGTTTGCGACGTTTGTTTGAGGATTCTTTAATCGCGGTATTGATATTCGGTGTGACTGGTGATACGACTATGTTTGCACAAGCTGCAACGCTTTTACCTGTGTTATTAGTCAGTCGTCATTATTCCCGCGATTATGAAAGAGAAGCAGATGAGTTTGCGCATCAATTAATGACTGAAAATAACATTAGTTACCAACACTTTGCCAATATTCTTGAACGTCTTGATGAAGCTTACAAAGAGCATCGTGGTGTTTCCACTTTCTTTTCAACGCACCCGGAAACCGAAGAACGCATGATGATGTTTGATGAGGATATGCAGTAAGTAAAGCCTAAGTTAGCTGAATATTACTTCTGCAGACGTGTTTTACCTAACACGTCATTAATTATCGTTGGCAATTGCTGTTTGATTTGGCCTTTTACTTCATTGCGTAATTCATTTGCCATTTGGTTGACGACCTTGGGTAGTGCAGATTCAACGGCGCTACCAAGCAGGCTTTCCAGGTGTGAGGATAATTGGGTTTCGAGTTCATTTGTCAGTGACGTGGTTGCGTCTATGACTAGTTCGTCAATTTTTTTGGAAAGTTGTGAGTGTAATTCAAATGGTATATTTAAACTGAAATTTGCTTGTTCCTGCCCAATGATACCTACGGAATGTTCAATACTAGATTGGCTTGTGATGGCGGACTCTGCTTCATCTGTTGTGGAGTCCTGAATACTGCTGTCAGATGTTACTAGCGCTTCTGCTTCATCTTCCAAATCGCTGTCGATTGTTGTAAACATGGATGATGGGTTTTTATAGGCATCGCCATGTGAAATATCCACTTCCGATTCTTCCAGTTGCGCAGCAAATTGCGAAACTGTGTCTGAAATTATTGATTCTGAAACACTATCTTCAACGCTCGGTGGTATTTCGTGAATACCTAAGCTGGTTTCACCCGTAGCTGCGGCTATTTTTTCTTCAATTGAGCCAAGTGATTCTAGTCCTGATAAGTCAGAGACTGTTGAATTCGTTGTTATGTTCTCGCTATCAATTTCCAGGTCTCCCATCTCAATTTCTGGCATACTGGAGTCTGCTAGTGCGTCAAGATTGCTGGCAGTATGTTCTACAGCTTCATCGCTGGATTCTGCAAGAGGAATATCATGAGCGACATCAATCTCGTCCTCTTCAGGAGTGGTGGCTGGACTGCTGGGCTCAAACCCCGTCTCTTTTGTCATTTGCTGGGCAATGTTGCTTACAGTGGCATGTTCAGAATCTTCAGGAGTGATGATGCTGCTTGTAGATTCTGATGCAATGATGTCGCTTTCCATTGCACCGATAACAGAAGAGGCTTCAGCTGAGCTTGCGGAAATAGCTTCGCTTGCTGGCACCTCTGATGATTGCTCTGCAGTTTGCAAAACACTTTCAGTTGCAGCGATTGATGGAGCTGCTGAAGCATCGTGCTCAGTGTCTTCATTGTTCAGCTCATTTTCAAGCTGTGCCAGCTGCGCTGATAAATCATCGGCGCCAATGTTGGATTGTAGCTCTGAGGCTGGTGCAGAAAAATCTTCTGCTTCTGGATTTATAATGTCAGATGCTTGCGCCGCTGAAAAATTTTCCTGTTCCAGTTCAGAAAGTGGAATAATTTCTTCGTTACTTGGATTCGCTTGCTCGTCGGGTGACGACTCTACTACCGGCGTTGAAGCCTCGCTAGTTTCCTGCTCAGCTTGACTGGCAGCTTCATAGACAGTGGCTTGCTGATCGAGTAGCGGAATGCTTTCATCGCCATCTACTTCGTTCATCTCGAGCTGAGATTCGCTTAAACTGGTGGGTGGTTCTACGCTTTCGCTGAGTACCGGAATATCTTCTTCTGCTTCATTGTCCGCGCTGTCTGCTGCGAGGGCATCGTCAAGGCTGTCATCTTCACTTAATTCGGCAAGGTTTTCTTCGTTGGTATTTTCTGCGTCTGCGTCTGCGCCGTCTTCCATTTCCGCAAAGGCTTCTTCCAACAGGGTTATATCACCCAACACATCACTTCCGGCTTCTTCTTCAATTTGATCAATATCCCCGATCAATTGAGAAGGTGAGTCAGGTGTGTCCACCTCACTTTCAATTTTCGATAAGTCACCGACGGAAGGTTCTTTTTTGCTATCCAGCGGTTGACTGTCGTGAAAGTCTGATTCACTCGGTTGTGTGGAATGACGTGCACTTTCGGGCATGGTGTTTACCTGTTTACTTCATGTGAGGTAACAGTGTCGCCTTGTTGTTGATAATGTCGATACCGTTGCCGTGCAGTTTGCCGTTGCACAGGGTCAGCACTGACGATTTCAGCAACGCGTTCAAACTGCTGATAAAATACCGGAACCTCTGACTTTAAATTAATTAAAACATCCGCGAGGAATGCTTTATCCTGCTCATGACTAATATGAATAGGTGTTTCGCTTTGCTGCTCATCACCCATCTTTACATGCGGCAAAAAACTCAGTTCTTTGAATGTCCATAATAAATTATCCACACGAGTGCTCTGTTGTTCGTCAACCGTGTGAATGTGAATTTTATGGCCCTGTTTAAACGCCTTTTCAGTGAGTAAACACACGAATTGTTCGATGTTTGAAGCGTTAGCGCTAGTTAGCACGTAAAAATCAACTTGAGTCATTGTCTGTCAAATATTTGGTCAAGCAAAAGGTCAGCAGCAAGTATTGTGCCTTGGATTGTGTGAGTTTCTGTCTTAGACAGTGAAAGGAGATTATATTCCCTTCCAGAGGGAAAAGCGTGAAATTCTGTGAATTCCACGCTTATTTTTCAATTAGTCGTTGCAGCGATTGAGTAAATATTGCACTAACAAGGGAACTGGGCGACCCGTGGCGCCTTTGTCTGCGCCGCTATTCCACGCTGTGCCGGCGATATCCAGATGTGCCCAGTGGAATTTTTTCGTATATTTTGAAAGAAAACACGCCGCGGTAACTGAGCCAGCATCTCTACCGCCAACATTACCCATGTCGGCAAAGTTGCTTTTGATTTGCTCGTGGTATTCATCCCATAGCGGCATTTCCCAGCAACGGTCTCCCGACTCTTCACCTGCGCTGAGTAAAGCCTGGCCAAGTGCAGTGTAATTGCTATACAGGCCACTGGCATGTTTACCCAAAGCAATGATGCAGGCGCCAGTCAGCGTGGCTATATCTATCACCACATCAGGATTAAAACGTTCACTATATGTCAGTGCGTCACAAAGAATCAGACGGCCTTCAGCGTCAGTATTGAGTACTTCAATGGTTTGCCCAGACATGCTGGTGACAATGTCGCCGGGCTTATTGGCGGCACCATCAGGTAAGTTTTCAGATGCTGGTACTACGGCAACAACATTAAGCGGCAGTTTTAATTCGCAGACTGCTTTCATCACACCAAAAACACTGGCACCACCACACATGTCATATTTCATTTCATCCATGGCTGCGGCTGGTTTAATGGAAATACCACCAGCATCAAATGTTAGGCCCTTGCCTACAAGTACAATGGGTTTTTGTGTGGTTTTGCCGCCGTTATATTCCATAACGATCAGTTTTGCCGGTTCGCGACTACCTTTCGATACGGAAAGTAGCGCACCCATACGCAGGCTTTCCATTTTCTTTTCGTCGAGAATGGTGGTTTTTAGCTTTGTCGAAGTTTTCGCCAGCTCTTTTGCCTGATTAGCTAAATAAGTGGGGGTGCAAACATTGCCAGGCAAATCGCCCAGTGTTTTTGCCATGCTGACACCTTGGGCAATGGCAATTCCTCGTGCAATACCCTGCTTAATGATTTTTGTTTCTTCTTTCGCTGTGCTGGCAAACGTGATTTTATTTAATTTGCCCGTTTCGTCTTTTATGCTTTTTTGGCTATCACGACGATCATCTTTGGATGAAAAAATTTGTGCTGCTTGTGCAACTTTCCATACCATGTCTTCATCTTCTATCATGAGTTCATGGATAAAGCATATGGCTTCTCTAAAATTGGCGTTCTTTAAGGAATTTAATGTGGATACGCAAATTTTACGATAAGTTTTCGCGTTCAGTTCGCTTTCTTTGCCGCAGCCAACGAGTAAAATACGTTCAGCGCTTATACCTGGCACCTGGTGTAATAGTAGGCTTTGGCCAACTTTGCCACTGATGTCGCCTTTTTTGAGAATTTTGCTGATGTAGTTATTTGATGTTTGATTTAACAGACTAGTGCTAGCTGCAAGTTTTCCCGATTCAAATACTGGTGCAATAATACAAGCTGTTTTGACGCTTTCAGGTTTTACAAGTTTGCTGTCAAATTCCATACGTGCTCCTGGTTATCTCGCGCGTGTTTATAAACATATTGTTGCTGATTATAATGCATTTACCGGATGATGCTATTCTAAGGCATTATTTTTTTATATTGATGGTGTAAAACTGCCATATCGCAGTAAAATAATGCACTTCAACCTCGACCTGCGAAGATAAAACTAAGCTTGTGATAATTGATCGTTATCTATTTAAAGAAATAATCTTTTCTTTTCTATCTGTCATTTCAGTGTTGCTGCTCATATTTGTCAGTAAGCATTTTGTACGATATATGTCGGATGCAGCTGCGGGCGAGTTACCTACCTATCTGATTTTTCAATTGCTTGGCTATTTCACGCTGAGTTATTTAGTATTAATTGCGCCATTTGCACTTTATTTAGCAGTGGTGTTGTCGCTTGGTCGTTTATACAAGGATAACGAAATCACTGCGGCAGAAGCCTGTGGTATTGGCATACCGAGAATTATGAAATCGGTGTTTTATTTATCCTTATTTATGGCTGTTTGCGTCGGTGTGTTATCCGTGTGGATTGCGCCTTGGGCAGAAGAACAACAATACAGTTTGCGTGACCAGGCAAAAATGGAATCTGAGTTTGGTTTTATTGCTGCTGGACGATTTCATGAAATTCGCCGCGGCCAAGGTGTATTTTATGTTGAAAGTTTTTCAGATGACAATCGCATCATGCGCAACGTTTTCGTGCAGCTGCAAACTGGCGATAAGGTTGATATTTTTTCAGCAAACCGCGGTTATTTGGATGTTGATAAAAAAACCGGTGCTAGTTTTATTGTTTTGCAGGATGGTTATCGTTACGAGGAACTGGAAAACAATCAGGGCTATCGTTTACATGAATATAAAAGTAGTGGAATTCGTATAGAACCTGAATCCATCGCAAAGGGAAAACGAAAAGTTATTGCCACGTCCACCAAAGATTTGATGGAGATTGATACACTTGAAGCTAAAGCCGAATTGCATTGGCGGATTGCGATGCCTATCAGTTGTATATTATTGACTTTGATTGGTGTGTTAATTAGTCGAACAAACCCTCGACAAGGACGTTTTGGTAAGCTTTTTATCGGCTTATTGGTGTATATCTTATATATCTATATCTTAATGTTGACTAAAAACTGGTTAAAACATGGTGATATTCCTATGTTTGTCGGTATGTGGTGGATTCATTTCTTAATGTTAATTTATTTGTTTGTGTTGGCGGGCAGGCAATTTGGTTGGCAATGGATGGTCGCTAAAATTACACGCAAAGAAATGGAAGCATCAACATGATTCGTGTACTTGACCGCTATATTGGTTTAACCATTATCAGCTCTACCTTAACGGTTATGCTGGTGTTGGTTGCTTTGTTTACCTTTTTTACTTTTGCTGGCGAACTGAATAAAACCGGTAAAGGTAGTTACGAAAGTTTTCAGGCAGCACAGTTTGCACTAACAACCATACCAGGTATGTTATATCAGCTATTTCCTGCATCAGCTTTGATTGGCACAATGATGGGCCTTGGATTGCTGGCCAACAATTCTGAATTGATTGCCATGCGGGCAGCGGGCTATTCTTTACTTTCCCTGTTGCGTTCAGTGTTTTTTTTCGGCATAGCCCTTATGCTACTGGTATTTTTTATTGGTGAGTACGTAGCACCAAAAACCCAGGAATATGCCGAGACCAAACGCAGTTTAGCCATGAGTGGCAAAAAGTCATTACAAACCAAAAGCGGATTATGGATTCGTGATGGTATGAAGTTTATTCGTATTGCCTCTATTGGCAAAACCGGTCAGTGGTCTAAAGTCAGTATTTACGAAGTGGACGAAAAGCAAAAACCACGATTTATAACACTCGCAGATGAAGCAGTGCATCTTGAAGATAATCAGTGGTTATTAAAGTCACTTGAGAAACGCGAATGGCGGGATGGCAGTATTATTACCAAAAGCGAAGAAAGCTCTGTTTGGCCTTCTTTGTTAAGCCCGGAATTACTGAATATTGTGACGGTTAAACCTGAAATGATGTCTGCGTTTGCCGCCTTGGCCTATGCAGACTATTTAGCAGATAATGGTATTGATTCGCGAAAATACATGCAATCGTTTTGGTCTAAAGTGACTGCGCCCTTTGCTACAGCAATTATGGTTTTAATGGCGATCCCATTTATTTTTGGCTCTATGCGCGCAATGAGTGCCGGACACCGAATTTTGCTAGGCACACTGACAGGCATTGGGTTTTATCTATTTAACCAGGTGTTTGCTTACGTGGGATTGGTGTTTGAGTTCAGTCCGTTTTGGGCTGCAACATTACCAACATTCTTGTTCTTCGGTATTGCTGTTTTAATGATGAGGCGAATACACTAACAAGCACGCATAAAAAAGCCCGGTATCTCACCGGGCTTTTTTGATTGAGTTTTGATTTATAGCTTAACCAAGCCGGGATTAACGCCCAGATTTTTAATCAAGGGTTCGTTAAGGCTCTTAATGTTGATGGTTTTCTTGTCGCGAAGATATTCGGCAACAACATCCCAAATCGGTTTGGCATCTTCAGGTTGTTCCTGAACACTGGCCCAACCGGCAACCGTGTATTTTTTACTGGCACTGATTGTTTTGCCATTCAGTGTCATGTCATCAATACGGCTACCAATATCTTTGGTTGGATCAATGGAAAAGTTCAGGCCACCAACCCGTACCATATCACCACCTTGTTGGTAATACGGGTCTTTATTAAATAGATTGTCTGCGACATCTTCAAGAATCAGTTTTATCTGTTCGCCAGTCATGTGATTCAGGGTCGCTGCAGGGTAGGTGATGGCTGTTTGTGTCATCAAATCTTCAAAGGTAATGGTTTCACCAGGCAGCTTGGTTGTTCCCCAACGAAAGCCAGGCGAAAAGGCAATTTCCGCTTCTTGTACTTCCATCATGGCGTCGAGAATCACTTGGTCGAACGTGCCATTAAAGTTGCCACGTCGATATAACAATTCATCACTTACCGCCAATGGCTCATTGAGTTTATCCAGAAAAGGTGCACGTACATCTTCAATGTATTTGCTCATTTCAGGATCAGGTTCCAGCAAGTTAGAGAAGACAGGCAACATATGAAATTTGTGCCCTTGTACTTTGCCATTACGCACATCAAAGTCGAGAACTGCCAGGAATTTACCGTTTGAGCCGGTATTAACAACCAAAGTGGTATCGCCAGATGGATTTTTTACCGGAATTGGTTCCGGCACTGCATCATGAGTATGCCCACCGAGTATGGCGTGCAAACCCTTGACTCGGGATGCCAGTTTTAAGTCTACATCCATACCGTTGTGTGAGAGTAGTACAACAACTTCTGCACCTTTTTCGTATACCGTATCAACAATGCCTTGAAGTTTATCGTCGCGAATACCGAAACTCCAATCCGGCACAAAATGGCGAGGATTAGCAATCGGCGTGTAAGGAAACGCCTGACCAATAACGGCGACTTTAACGCCGTTCATTTCACGGATGCTATAAGGTTTGAATACCGGTTCTTCCCATTCGTTATCGATAACGTTTTGGGCCAGAAAATCCATTTTGCCGTGCAGGCTTTTATCGATTATTTCTGAAACTCGCTCGGCGCCATAAGTAAACTCCCAGTGTCCTGTCATTATATCAACACCGAGTAATAAACAGGCATCAACCATATCCTGGGCATCAGTCCATAAGGACGTCGCGGAACCTTGCCAGGTATCACCGCCATCAAGCAGTAAAGAATTTGGTCTGGAGCCGCGCAACTGTTTAACCAAAGTCGCCATATGGGCGAAACCACCAATTTTTCCGTATTGTTTGGCGGCTTCCACATAATCCAGATAGGTATGTGCATGTGAAAGTATGGAGTTTGCCTCAACACCAAAGTGTTTAAGTAAATAATTACCCACTAGATGTGGTGCTCTGCCATTCATGGATGCTACGCCAATATTGATGTTTGGCTCCCTGAACCAGACAGGCATGAGCTGCGCATGACAGTCAGTAAAATGCATAAGAGAGACATTGCCATACGTGGGAACATCGTAAAAATTTTCCGGCGCTCTCATGTGTTTTCGGGTATTAATCATTGAGCAACCGGGTAGCGCAAGGCCAGCAGCTCCGGCTACCGCCATGAGATGCAAAAACTCGCGTCGAGAAATATTCATAAATACTTCCTTTATTACGTTAGCTGGTGAATATTATTAAATTCAATCATGTTGTTGATTATTGTTAGTTATTGTAGGCAAATTCCCCAAAAACAGATAATACAGCGTGTTAATGCATGGAAAAACTGCACCAATAACATAACAGTGCGCCAAAAGCTTATAAAGGTTTCGTCACTGCTAATGTTTGTCGGTAGGCTTATGATCTTAATTAGATCGAAATCTGCAATTTAAAAATCGTGCTTCGGGAAATGTTCGTTTAGCACGCAGTGATGTAACCGACAATAATTAGTGAGTAAAAAAAACCGTTCCGTTTCCCCAATGTATTGCTTCATCATTTTCCTCTGCGGATTCAATTGTTTGAATCGCCATTGTCTGACTTTTGTTTGCAAAACAATGAAAATATGCGTTTGTTACATGATTAATCTGAAGAATCTTAAAAAGATCGGGAAAGGAATTTCTGGCAGCCGTTAAAAAAGCCGATTTCAATTGAAATCGGCTTTTTTATGTTTACTTGCGAGCACCTGGTCCGTTTGCTTCCAGACCGTTACTCATGTAGGTCAAGAAGTATTCTAGATTTCGGTATTCAGCACTTTGAGCTTTAAATGGTTTAGCTCGAACTTGTTTGTTACAGCCGGCAAATCGTCTGTGAACTGTGCCTAATTCTCCCCATTTGGAACGATAAACAGGGAAGTGAGTGACATTACCTAAAGCTGGGCTTAGGATATCAGCTCGGATACGTTTACCTGAATTATCCACATGGCAGTGAGCACAAGCCATATTCAACTGGCCGCGGCGAGCGTAAAAGAACTTTTTACCGTCTTCATACGCGGCTTTTGCTGCGTCGTTAGGAATTTTAATGTCGATAACTTTTCCGCGAGACGTGAAGGCCAAGTATGCCAGAACTGCGGCGATATTGCCTTTTTTCCACTTAAAAGGTTTTTCGCCATTCGCTGTTCGGCAGTTATTTATTTCCTGCGCCAAGGTAACGACTTCGCCTTTAATTGTGTCAAATTTCGGATAGTTGTGAGCGATACCTATTCCGCCATTTGGTAAACAGTCCGCGTAGCTTTTACCGTTTTTGAATGGTGTGTTAAATAAACGTTCGCCTTCTTCGATGGCAATTTCATATGGAGGGAACTCTTCAATCTCCTCCCATTGCGCGCGGGAAGCAGGATCAATTGCGTAAACGCCATTGCTAAAATCGTTATATTCCACGCTTGGGAATTTACCTTTAAAAAACTTCTGAAATGCGGACAAATCCGCTTCAGGGTTAGCGACGACAGTGCTGCTCATAGCACCAAATAACCCTATTACAGCTGCTTTAGCGAGCAATTTTCGCATCTTATCTCTCCTATCAATGCTGTTGCTGGTCAGCGTGTAGCCTTTTTATTTTAAAAAAATAAACAGGTTACTGCTAGCGCTATTTTATACTAGCTGATTTACTGTCTTTGTCACCCTTGTTATCAGTCCAGCTAATATCAATACTGTCGCCTTTGCTGCCACCCTGGAATTTGAAAGACAAATAAGGGTTTTTGGAAACGGCAACACCCCAGTTAGCGGTAAAAATTACATTACCTTTGTGCTTGCATATTACTTCTTGAATATAGTGTGCAGGAATTTTTTCGCCGGTTTTTTTGTTTTTACGCAAACCGGTTTCCATTTGGTGCTTGATCAAGGCCTTAACTTCGGTTTTACCGCCTTTGTTCTTGGCCTTAATTTTGATGGAGTTCTTTGCCATCGTGTATTCTCCCAATCTTACAGTTGTCGACTCAATGTATATTCAGATTGCTATTGCGATTAACCGCCGCAACCACCAATTGTGACTTTGACAGTTTTCTTGGCAGTAAAAGCTTTTCCGCCGGCCTGGACAACTGCAATTATGTCTGATGTTTTACCCATTTTAATTCGGGTAGATACGAATCCTTCACACTTACTGGTTAAATCAAAAGATGCTGCCAGTGGTTGGGGGTTCTTTTCAACCATAACACTGATTTTTTCCACATTAGGAATAGAGGTAGAAACTGTGACAGGGACTACCGCGCCATTTTCAGCGATATCGGGTGCTTTGATGTTAATGTCGCCACTTGCAGAGGCAGATCCTGCGCCTAATGCTGACATGGCTCCATCCAATGATTTTTCAGCAAATGCACTTTCAGGCCACGCGGCAAGGACTATACGAGGCTGCAACAAGCCTGCTCCTACGGCGATACCCACTGCGCCTGTTGCCAAGGTACTCTTTAAAAATGCTCTACGCTTCATACTCACCGTTTTTTCTCCTGTTAAAGCGAATAGATAAACTCAACAACTTTTTCCATTTCTGCCTCTGTCAGAATTTTATGTTTTCCGAATGGTGGCATAATGGTGTTTGGGTTGTTGATAGTCGCGTCCCAGATTTGGGCCTTTAACTGACTTTTGTCTTGATAGCGGTCCTTCATATTGACTAATGGTGGACCGATGTTTCCGGGTAACTTACCCCCTTTGATGGCATGGCAAGCCAGGCAATTCCCTTTCTTTCGATGAAAAGCAATCTTTTTGCCCGCCTCTATGACTTTGGCATCAGCTTCTTCAGCAGTTGCTGTGCCAGAAATCAAAACCGTACCACTTAAAAAAATCGCAACAGCGCTCATCGCTGAAATGACAGTTTTTGGTGTCGTCATTAATGACCCTCCTAATTAAGCTGTCTGATCAATTGTTGACCTGCAAGAGTCTAACCAAAATGGTTAAAACCTGAAAAAACGGTTATTACACATGGAACTTAGGTTAGTAATTTACCTGTGTCAACTTTCAATCACTACTTTTTATTATTTTTATAATTGTTGGCCCGGAGTTTTGTGCCAGGATATATTCGATTTTTATTTCGAATTATTTTTGTCGGGAATTATTTGAAACAAAGAAAAAGTTTTAATGTAACTCTTTCATCTGCTTGATCAAATTGTGCCCCGTAAACTCGAAAAGTACTATGACATAGACAATTCACCAATTCACAGCAGAAAATATCAATCCGGGTATAAATTTCATGATTATTGTTAGTGAATAACGACGATTCCTTGTTCAAACTTTAATCGCATGTACAATAAATTATTAATTACAAAAATTGGACAATAAAAAAAACTAAAATTCCTTTTCCATGATAGCGATTTCTTGAATTTCTTCGATGCGCTTCTCAATTCGTTGTTTTTCTATTTCTGAAATGTTGTTGCTGTGTTTGGCTTGTCGAAGATGATTTATGGCAATGGGAATTTGATCGAACATCAGGTAATACTCAGCGAGCATAACGTGCGAAGTGCTGCTATTGCCGGTATCTCCCTCGGCTTTTGCCAGCATTTGATAATAAGTTGGTGTGGCTTGATAGTCATTGATGGCATACAGTATCTGCTTTGCTTTGAAAGGTTGCTTTTGCGTTAATAGTGCGTCGGCAAAATGTAGTGTAAGTGCCGCATTGCCTGGGTTTAAATTCAAAGCATCTGAAAATATTTTAAAACCTGTATCGAAGTTATGACTTTCAATTTCAATATTGGCTTGCAGGATTTGATACGGAATTTTTTCTCCATCCAGTTTTATTAGTTTCGCAATTTGTTCTCGCGCTTTTTCCAGCTGGTCTGTCTCCAATAAGGCAAGTGTATAAGCATACATTTGTGCAGCTTTGTTCTGATAGCTGCCTTCATTCAATTCTGCAGCCAATCTTTTGGCAAGTGATTGACGGTCTTTTGAGGTGACAACACGCAATTTTGCTTTAGTGAGATAGTAATTGAATGTGCTACTACGGGGTTGATAAGTGTATTGTGAAGCGCGGTTGCGGGACTCGGCAATACGTTTCACCGTTACCGGGTGAGTGCTTAAAAACTCTGGTATTTGTGCTTCAGCTAATCGATGGCTTTGATGTAGCTTTTCAAAAAAGCTGGGCATACTTTTCGCGTCGAATTGAGCTTTAGTCAGTATTTGCATACCGATATGGTCGGCCTCCAATTCGTGGGCACGGGAATAACTGAGTTGTGTTTGATAATTCGCAGCTATGGTGGCAAAAATGGCAGCCTCAGTAAGATTTATATTTGCTTGACTGCCAAGAATAATGGCAGTGATGATTGCGGCAGCGGTTGGCAGGTTAAGTTTTTCCCCGGTATCAAAGCGTCGTTCCAGGTGGCGCTGTGTGACATGGGCAATTTCGTGCGCGATTACTGAAGCGAGCTCACTTTCATCTTGGGTGTTTAAAATTAATCCGGCATTTATACCAATGTATCCGTTTGGTCCGGCGAATGCGTTGATGCTGGGGTCGTTAACGGCGAAAAATTTGAAATGTCGATTACTGAAATTGCTGTTGGCAATTAAATGAAAACCTAAACCGGAAAGGTAACTGCCAATTTCCGGGTCATCACTTATGGGTAGTTCCAGGCGAACTTGACGCATGAAGGTCTCACCCAGAAACGTTTCTTCGGCAGCAGAGAAACGGCTGCTTGTGTCATTGCCGATGATGGGCAGGTTGATATTGTCTTGTGCTTTAGTGTTGCCGGCTATTAACGCACTGATTAAAGAAAGTACAACAATTGCTTTACGCGTCAAAATTGATCCTGATCATTAATGAAAATCTGTGGCCAAATAATGGCGCGAATGCGCTGATATTTCAATAAAACCCTTGGCTACCGAATTGTTAAGCGGCAGGTGAGGGCGCTTCTTGAGCGATGTTTAGCCGATATATCATGCATTCGCTTACCTTTATTTACTAAATGACCACTAACAAGATGACACGTTCGTTTTGTTATTTTCCTCTGTGTGGTGAGGATGAGTAATGTTCCAGGGTTTTTCTGTCTTTCCAGTTGTTTTCAGCAAGCACAGCATCTGGCACATAAAAACGTTCTTGTTCGTTTACTTTTTGTTCGTTTACGATTTTAATCACATCGTCATAATTAATTTTTGTTAACCGCCCATCTTTATCTGTCATTCGCACGACCATGCCATCTTTGTGTTTTTTCATCACATAAAGGTTAGCTGGTCTTAATTTCTGTGATTCATCCCGCAGTGTAACGGTGTATCTTGTGTCCTGATGGAAGTTGCTTTGATCCATAAAGATGCCTCTCAGTTGTCATGGTTTTTGAATAAGCGATTGCCAATTAGCTAGCAATGGTTGCAAATTAAACTCAAATCGAGCAAAAACTAGCCGACATAGTTTAGTGCGAGAAGAATTTCATTTAACCTGAGTTTAGTGCTGTTAATTTCTCGCATTAATTTGTTTATAGCTTAGCAGCTTTCAATATTTTTATAGTAAATTCCGGGAATAGTTCGGCAGTTTTAACTATAAATTTTGAATTTAGTTTTATCGCTAATAGTCAAAAGGTTTGATTATTAATATCAAGCTTTTTGCTCGGTTTTTATCGGACTATAGAAGTCGTTGCTGCAATTCATTTCTGCCTTGATAAAAACCTGGCATATAGCTATGCTCTAAATGGCTATATTCGCATATTTTAATATATTGTAATGATGATATGCCTTATCAAGCTATTAAAATTATTAATTTGTCTGGATCTTGGTGTTTCTAATTATAATGATTTGGAAATATTGCTAGACAAAAGATATAAATAGAATTTTTAATTCAAACAAAAGTCAAGGAGTTTAAACATGGCGGATTTTGATCAGGAACTGGATGCATCTGGATTGAATTGCCCTTTACCAATTTTACGCGCAAAGAAAGCATTAGCTTCTTTATCCAGCGGTCAGGTTTTACATATTATCGCCACTGATCCTGGGGCTGTGAAAGATTTTGAAGCGTTCTCAAAACAAACTGGGAATGAATTAATGGAATCCCGTGAAGATGGCGGCAAGTTCTATTTTTTAATTAAAAAGAGCTAAAGATTTTATGCAGGTTATAGGTGGGATTGAACGCCTGCAGGTACTAAATTAAGGGGTAGTGGTATGTCTGAAAAGAAATTAGCGATTATTGCGACTAAAGGTACACTCGATTGGGCTTATCCTCCCTTGATTTTAGGTTCTACTGCAGCAGCTTTAGGTTATGAAGTCGAAATATTTTTTACCTTTTATGGTTTGCAAATCCTCAAGAAAAAACTGGATTTGCAAGTGACATCTATCGGTAATCCGGCCATGCCGATGCCAATGCCTGTTCCGGTTATGATGCAGGCTTTGCCTGGCATGCAGGGCATGATGACCAGCATGATGAAGGCAAAAATGAAGAAGAAAGGTGTCGCCGACATAGAAGAGCTAAGGGATTTATGTATCGAAGCCGAAGTTAAAATGATCGCTTGTCAAATGACGGTTGATCTGTTTGATTTCAGTCACAGTGAGTTGCTCGATACTGTTGAGTACGGTGGTGCTGCGACATTCTTTGAATTTGCAGGGCAATCAGATATCAATTTGTATATTTAACGTTTTTTTAAAGAAGAGGTGATTTTTTGTCACCTCTTCTTTTACATTTGAATATTAATATATTACGATATATTAAAAAGGAAGAATGAAAAACGTCTGCTAAACTTTACATGGGCTGTAAATGAGAAAAGGGGCTCTCTCATGGCAACATATGCAGAAATGCAGGAAATTTTTGAAGATATTAAAAGTGATTTTCGTTACGATCACGAATTGAATGGTTGCTTAAACTGCGGTATTTGTACAGCAACCTGTCCTTCCGCGCAGTTTTACGACTACAGTCCTAGAGAAATTGTGCAATTACTCTGGACTGAAAATGTAGATCAAATTTACGATGCAATGCAGGAAAAAATTTGGGCATGCGCTCAATGTATGACCTGTGCGGCACGTTGTCCTTTTAAAAACTCTCCCGGCGGACTTGTGGCGATCATGCGTGAAGTTGCAATTCAACACGGTATGGAATCTGCCAAAGATGTATTGCGTCCTTTTGGTCGGGTTATGCTGAAACTGATTACCACGGGTAACCAGTTATCTCCGGATATGATTCAACCTGATCACTTTCCTGATTGGGGGCCGAATATTCAAAAAATTGAAGGTGACCTGAAAGTATTACGTAAAGCGATTCCGGTTAAAACCTTGCAGACTACTGCCACAGCCTGGGAAACCGCATTAAAAACTTCCGTTGAAATGTACACCATTTGGGAAATGACTGGTGTTTTGGATCAACTGGAATTAATGGATGAAAACCTGTTCGATGTTATTGAAGACTTCATTGATGAGAAAAGAGAAGAATATGAAGACTGGCTGGAAGAGCAGGAAGACGACGATTAACTCATAATGCCAATGTGAATAAACATGGCAGGAGGCTGATATGACAGATAAGCAAACACCAGGAAATCACAATCAGTCTGCAGAAGGTGCAGGCGCTGGTACAATGAAACCGGGTTTTCACAACACAGATGGTCAAGGTGTAGCCGGACACGGTTCATTTTTTCAGGACAGTAATTTATCCGCAGCCGATGCTGCTGCAGCGACAGACTGGGTTCGCAAGCATGTAGATAAACGCTCAATCGATTTGGGTGAGCGCATGGATGATGTGCGGGATCACATGTGGGAATTGGAAAAAGAAGGTGAAATTATTGTTCACCGAATTGCTGATGCACACGAACCACAAATGGTAAAAACATTATTTGGTTGGGATAAAAAAATTCCTACCAAACAATTGTGGCACCACAAATCTTGTGGACAATGCGGCAACATTCCCGGTTATCCAACATCTTTGATGTGGTTTATGAATAAATTTGGATTCGTACCAGGCAAAGATTACCTGGATGAAACCGACCAAACTTCCTGCACTGCCTGGAACTATCACGGTTCAGGAATTGGTAATGTTGAATCACTTGCTGCAGTATTTTTGCGTAACTTTCATCAAGCTTATGTTTCCGGACAACAACACGGACATGACGCCGGTCATTTCTATCCATTAGTGCATTGTGGAACTTCATTTGGTAACTACAAAGAAATCCGCAAATATCTGGTAGAAAATGCTGAGTTACGAGAAAAAGTTACCAAGATCCTTGGTAAGCTGGGTCGTTTGGTGGATGGCAAGCTGGTTATTCCAGAAGAAATTGTACATTACTCTGAATGGGTACATGTTATGCGCAATCGCATTGCGTCTGAATTGCAAACCATCGACGTGTCTAACATTCGCACCACTGTTCATGCCGCTTGTCACTATTACAAAATGGTACATGAAGATGCAATTTATGATGACAGCATCATGGGTGGTAATCGTGCCGCACCAGGAACGTCTATCGCACAAGCGTTAGGTGCCAACGTTATTGATTACTCTACCTGGTATGACTGTTGCGGGTTTGGTTTCCGTCATATTATTTCTGAGCGTGAATTTACCCGTTCATTTACTATGGATCGTAAAATTCGTGTCGCGAAAGAAGAAGCCAATGCTGATGTTATGTTAGGTATTGATACCGGTTGTATTACCACCATGGATAAAAACCAGTGGATCGGTAAATCTCACGAACAGAATTTCTCTGTACCTATTATGGCTGATGTGCAATTTGCAGCGCTGGCTTGTGGTGCCGATCCATTCAAGATTGTGCAACTGCAATGGCATGCATCGCCTTGTGAAGAGGTTGTGGAGAAAATGGGCATCAGTTGGAGTGAAGCCAAGAAAACTTTCGAAGCTTATTTAAAAGAAGTAGAAAACGGCAATATTGAATATTTGTATGATCCAAAACTTGCGGTAGGGGGCTAAATGTCAAAGGATACGGTATTAGTAGTTGGAGGTGGTCCAGCTGGTTTGTCTGCAGCTGCTGCGGTTGCTGCCGCAGGTAAAAAAGCTGTGTTGGTGGAAAAAGAAGATAAGCTGGGTGGGGCTCCTATTATATCAGGTTACGCCAAACTGGTTCCTTCTGGTGAATGGGCTAAGGACGCGATTGGACGTATGGTAAGCGGAGTTGAGTCGAACTCATCTGTTACTGTGCACAAGGGTACTAAAGTCAGCAAGCTGGATGGTGATGCTGGTAATTTTACCGCAACACTTTCAGATGGCAGCACTGTCAGCGCTGGCTCAACAATTCTGGCAACCGGTTTTACTCACTTTGATTCGATTAACAAACCTGAATGGGGTTTTGGTACCTTCCCTGATGTTGTTACCACAACACAGGTGGAGCAAATGGTTGGCGCTGGAAAAATCGCCTGCCCATCGGATGGTCGTGTGCCTGAGCGCGTAGCGATTTTATTATGTGTAGGTTCACGTGACCGACAAATTGGTCGCGAATGGTGCTCAAAAATTTGTTGCACAGTGTCAGCAAATCTGGCGATGGAAATTCGTGAGATGTCACCACAGACACAAGTGTTCATTTATTATATGGACATTCGAACCTTTGGTTTGTACGAAGATAAATTCTACTGGCAGTCTCAGGAAGAGTTTAAAGTGAAATACGTTAAAGCACGTATTGCGGAAGTCACCAAATCCAATGACGGTCGTTTGTTGGTTAAAGGTGAAGATACGCTGGTTAAACGTCCGATTATTATCCCATTTGATATGGTTGTTCACGCGGTTGGTATGGATCCGAACGAAGACAACCCGGAAATCTCAAAGGTTTTCGATGTTGGTCTTGAAAACCACGGCTATATCGAACGAGCAGAACACTACACAAATACCTGCGGCACAACACGCAAAGGTATTTATTCTTGTGGTGCGGCATACGGGCCTGAAACCATTGATGACTCAATCTCCCAGGGTGCAGCAGCAGCTGCCAGGGCACTAGCGGATTTGAACGGCTAATTTATTTTTATGCTGTGGTTTAAAAAACAAATCAACGACAAGGCAATCGAGTCAGTTTGCGATGCGATTCAACCGGCAGAAATGCAAATTGAATTAGATGCAGATATTTGCCGAATGAAGTTGCAACAATTGCTGGATGCCGCCGAAGAAAAAGGCGGCATCAGTGAGTTTATTACTGCTTTGCAGAATAAACAGCAAATGTTTGCACAAGTGCTCGATCCTGATGTTATTGATCAATTAAATAATGAAGCGATTGAAGCGCTGCTTGATACGGTTTTCACGTCACGGAGAAAACTGCCCGCATTGCTAATTCAAGTTCCTCATGAAGTATTGGTATCGCAAATAAAAGATTTGCTCTATGGCGAAGACGACATGTTGAAGCGTATGGAGCAATTCGTTTTGATGATCGATTCCGATAACAGAAAAGCGAAACGTGCAGCCTGGGATTTTGCAGCGGAATTACTGCATTTTTCCCGGCCGGAAATTTATCCCCACATGTCTCGATGGGTATGGGATAAAAAGGAAACTACGGGTGCTTTGCGTGAGTTTATATTAGGTGGCGATAGCATGCAGGAAATTCCTTTGGGCGGCAGTCCCGAGGATTTCGAAGCGAGTCGTGTCTGGTTTGCAAATCAACTGGGCAAACAGGGTTTCTATCGCGACATTCACTATCTGATCGATTTGTTACTTGCTCAGGCATATGCTGAATATTTGTTGAGTATGTCAAATGGTATGGGGATGTTTAATGCCCAATTTGGCGCTGAAGATATGCAGCCACTGGATTTCGTTGTTAAGTTGCTGGGCATTGATCCACCGCGTAAAAAAGGCTTAACCAGATTAAAAAAAGTTGTCGTTCACTAAGTGGTGCTTCAGCTCATGTTGAATAAGTTTGAAGTTAAAACAACGCTAACGGCAAGCAAATAAAACGGAGACAAACATGGCGATTCATGAAAAATCGTTAATTGATGCTGACCGGTTAAAAACCAAAGACTCATTGGTAATTGATGGTGTTGATGTTTCAGGTCACTGGAATACCATGATTACTCCCAGAACGCTAAGAGACTACGATGATAGTTTTGAGGCGAAAATTCAAACCTACGCTGGTGCTGAAAATGTGCATCGCTGCTGGCAATGTGGTTCTTGCACCAACTCTTGTACCATGTATGCTCAGAATGTGAATTTCAATCCACGTTACTGGATTTATGCGACGCGATTGGGTTTAAAAGAAGAAATATTGAAAGACAAGGATATCATCTGGCAATGTGTGTCCTGTAATAAATGTACTCACATCTGCCCGAAAGATGTTAAACCCGAAAGTGTCATGAAAGCTTTGTCCCATTGGATGGAAGAAGAAGGGCATACCAAAGAAACGCTATCCACAACATTCGATTATGAGTTCTGGGATCAAATTGCAGACCGTGGTCGAATCGAAGATAGCGCAGTGTTGAAAAACTTTTTCAGTAAAACCGGACAGAATTTAAAACAGGACTGGTTGATTGAAATGATTAAACGCATGATGAAACATTTACCGTTCTCTCATTTGATGCATTCAGGTTTACACGCTTTGTTTCCACCTAAAACAAAATCCTGGGGTAAAACAGGCGATGTGTTAAAAGCATACGTAAAAGAACAAAAGGAGGCTGCGCATGGCTAAAGTCGCTTATTACCCGGGTTGTGCATTGGAAGGAACAGGCGGGCCATACGACAAGTCAACGCGTTCGTTGGTTAGTGCATTAGACCTGCATATGGAAAATTTACGTGACTACAACTGTTGTGGTGCGATGGAAGTTAAAAATGTGCACCCCATGCTGCAAACTTATTTATCTGCGCGTAACTTAGCGATTGCGACAGAACAGATGGGCTTTGATACGGTTATGGCGCCTTGCAATGGTTGCTACCATAATCTGAAAAAAGCCGAGTATGAACTGTCAACTTCAGAAGAGTCCTTAAACACGGTTCAGGAACTGGCTAAAAAAGCGGATGATCCAGTTTATAACGGTAATGTTCGTACAATTCATTTATTGGAATGGCTAATGGAAGAGATCGGGCCGGATGGTTTCAAATCTCGCATTAAAAAATCCCTGAATGGCATTAAAATCGCCAACTACTATGGCTGTATGTATACCCGACCACGCCAGATTTACCCGGAAAAAGATGCCGGTCCAGGTTCTGAATCAACATATCGTCCGCATTTCATGGATGATCTGTTGTCAGCTGCAGGTGCAGAAAATGTGGATTTTCCTTTGAAGACAGCTTGTTGTGGCGGCGCACATACGTTGTCAGATGCGGATACTTCCACTCAATTGGTTTTGAATTTGTTGCAGGCGGCGGAAGACTCCGGTGCTGAAGTCATCGCCACCGAATGTCCGACCTGTCACTCCGGATTGGAAATGCATCAGGTGCGTGCAGAAAAAACATTTGGTATTAAAACCAATGTGAAGATTGTTTATTTTACCCAACTACTTGGTTTAGCCATGGGGCTTTCGCCAAGAAAATTGGGTATTCACGAAAATATCAGTGACTCAGTAGACTTTTTAAAGCAAAAAGGCGTCATTTAAAACAATATGACATGCAATGGATGCGAATTCAGGCCGGATTTGTATTATGACAAGGATTTTCAGATCTGGATTTCCAGGGAAGAAGATGACACCTTGAGAGTCGGTATGACGGATATCTCCCAGCATGTTGCTGGGAGAATAATGCATATTCGCGTACGTAAACCAGGTACGCGAAGACCACCGGGCAAGCCTGTTGCGACGATTGAAAGCGCAAAATGGGCAGGGCCGGTACCCAATTTCATTGATTGCAAGATTAAAGAGGGTAATCTGCAAGTTCTCAATGACCCCAAATTATTAAACATTGATCCTTACGGTTCCTGGATTGCTTCGGTTACACTTGAGCAACCAGTGGAAGAGGCATTAGCGGAGTTTTTGACAGGTGAAGAGGCCAGAGTTGGTTACTGTCAGCGAGCTACTGGTGAAGATATTCACTGCGAACGACTAAAAACGGATTAATTAGAAATAGATTTGAGGGTTTTATGAGTAATACAGAACATTATATAGACAATGATGAGCAGTCTGTTCTGATCATTATGACCAGCGGACCAAGTACGCCTTCTCGATGTGCTACCCCATTTTTTTTGGGATCTATTTTGGCAGCCATGGATGCAGATGTGAGGATATTTTTCACGATGGAAGGTGTCAGGTTGATTCAGAAAGGTATTGCAGAAGACTTGGTCGCAATGGAAGGTGGGAAAAGAATTATAGATTTCTTACGGGAAGCTAAAGCCGCAGGTGTAAAACTAAACGCCTGTATGCCAGCTATGCCTGGTTATGAAATCGACATCGAAAACGATCTTATTGACGAAGTGGATGAGGTTGTTGGCGGTGGTGTTTTAGCGGATTTGATTTTAACTTCGGACAAAGTCATCTCTTTTTAGGAAGGTGCAACACGTTATTTAGTGTGTTTGGTTGAATTAAGAGGCCCACTTTTTAACTTATATATTACCTCCCTAGGTATCTATAAGATTTTTTGCTAATCTTAGATTAGCTAATTAATAATAAATCACGTTTATTTTTTGTAATAACAGTTGAGAGAGGAGCAATTGCACATGGGAGCTGTTAGAGGCTGTGACATTCCTGACGATTTAAACTATAACGTCGAAAATAATGTTTGGGCACGCTTGGAAAGCGACGGTACGATCACTGTTGGCATGACTTCCTATGCTGCTTCATTGGCGGGTCAAATTGTATCCTACACGCCTAAAAAAGCGGGCAAAGCGGTCAAAAAAGACAAATCTTGCGCAACGGTCGAATCTGGTAAATGGGTAGGCCCTGCAAAATCACCGGTAGCTGGTGAAGTGGTTGCTGTTAACGATGCAGTTTCTGGTAAACCAGGCTTAATCAATGAAGATCCTTATGGCGAAGGCTGGCTGGTTAAAATTCAGCCTGCAGATTGGGCTGGTGAATCCGGTGGCTTGGTTACTGGTGGCGATGCTGCAAGTGCCTTTGAAGCCAAAATGGAAAGCGACGGCTTTGCAGGCTGCGAATAAGTAATATCTGTGAGGGTAAATGGTGATGTTAAGGCATTGCCATTTCACCCCGTCAGTGCCGAGTGTTTGATTTGCATTTATCCACAAATAGCTATGTGTTTGTGCATGCTTTGTTCTGTAAATCAAAACATTCGTCTCTTAGTTTATTTCAATAACAATAATAACTCTGTCGTTTAAAGTGAGTGCTTACATGTCAGGCATGCTAGATTGGATGGGAGCGGTTCAGCGCGTCGAAGCTCTGGAAGATATTTCTTTCGATGCTGACTTGGTTTCAAAAATGGAAACCAGCTGGAACACACATTCCCAAAGCCAAAATCGAATTAATTTCTATACGCCAACCTTCAAGTCTTTTAGCAGCTCAGAACTTTCCAGTTGTGGCAAAAGTGCCTGGCCGGCGGTATCCATTACGGGTGCCGACTGCAAATTACAATGTGATCATTGCAAGGCCAAGATTCTTGAGCCCATGATTCCTGCCCGCACGCCAGATGCATTATGGCGCACAGTTAATGAAATGATTGAAACCGGTGCCCAAGGTATGTTGCTGACCGGCGGCTCAAACCATCGAAACGAAGTGGAATATGATGAATATTACCCTGTCGTTCGTCGCATTAAAGATGAGTTTCCGCAATTTAAAATAGCGATGCACACCGCATTGGTTGACGAAAATATTGCCAAAAGCATGGAGCAAAGTGGTATTGACGCGGCCATGATGGATGTTATCGGAAGTCAGGAAACCATTACACAGGTTTACCATTTAAAACGCAGTGTTGATGATTTCGAGCGTACACTGGAATGTTTGGTAAATACCAATATGAAAGTAGTGCCTCACATTGTTATTGGTTTGCATTACGGTAAATTGCTCGGCGAATGGAATGCGTTGGAAATGCTAAAACGTTATGTGCCAGATGCCGTGGTTTTAGTGGTTGTTATGCCGCAATATGCACCCGAAAAACGCCCTTTCATTACGCCAGATTCTGACGAAGTGGGTTCATTTTTTCTCGATGCCCGCAACGCTTTGCCTGAAACACCTTTATTACTCGGGTGCGCGCGCCCTGCAGGTATCGCGAAGATGAAAATTGATGCTTATGCCGTTATGGCTGGCATGAGTGGCATAGCTCACCCAGCTGACGGTGTTGTTGAGTTGGCTGCACGGCTGGAAAAACACGTTAAAGTTACTCCCAGTTGTTGTTCCATCGCCGTTGGCGATGAAGTTATGGCTATGCAAACCAATGATGAGGCCATTGAGCTTAACTTGAACGAAATTCTGGAACATGAAAAGCGCAATAAACGCAGTTTTCCTTTGCCTGCCTCAGGATTGGGAAAAATCAAAGTGGTCAGCGATGCTGGACGTTTTTAAACGCAAATAAGGTTAAAAAATAATGAGTGAAAAAACTAGCTGGCGCGTGATTGATACAGGTGTAAGAACCGCCGCAGAAAACATGGCATTAAACAAAACATTGCTCGAAGCACATCAACAAGGTTTGATTCCTCACACTTTGCGCTTCTTGCAATTTAAACCCAGTGCGCTATTAGGTTTTCACCAAAGTGCTGAGCAAGAACTGCGGATTGATTATTGTAAAGAAAATAACATTGAAATCCAGCGCCGAATGACTGGCGGTGGAGCAATATATTTTGACGAAACCCAAATCGGCTGGGAACTGTATCTCGATAAAAAAGTATTCGGTACGGCAGATATGGCAGTTATTGCAGAAAAAATCTGTAATGCAGCGGCCGATGGTATTAGTCGATTGGGTGTAAATGCCAAGTTCCGACCCCGTAATGATATCGAAGTAGATGGTAAAAAAATTTCCGGCACTGGTGGGGCTTTTGATGGTGATTCCATTTTGTATCAAGGTACGTTGTTAATCGATTTCGATATTGAACGTATGTTACGTGTCTTGCGCATTCCGGCAGAAAAGCTTTCTGATAAAGCAATCTCGTCTGCACGTGAGCGAATGGTTAATTTAAAAGAACTGCTGGGTGTAGCTCCGGATATGACATTGGTGAAGAAAACTATCGCCGGTGCATTCGCCGATGCTTTTGATGTGCAGTTTGAGCAAGCTCAAGCGCTAAGCGAAGCTGAAGATGTCTTGTTTAAAGAATCCATGGCGGAAATTGATACCCCTGAATGGGTTTATCAGCACAATCAACCTGAAGTTGATGGGCCAATTGCGCAAGGTATTTATAAAGCCCAGGGGGGCTTGATTCGAGCCAGTGTATCGTTTGATAAAAACCGCAACATCATTAAGCAGGTGTGGCTGACTGGTGATTATTTTGTTACGCCACGACGTATCATTAATGATTTGGAGGCGCACTTAAAAGATACCGCGCTAGATAAATTGGAAGAAAAGGCTTTACAGTTTTTTGCTAATAGCCCGGCAAAAATGCTCATGCTGGAACCCAATGACTTTGTGACAGCAATAAATACTGCGCTGGAGTCCGCGCAAGCTACTGAGCCTGCTTGATAGTAATGTTATGAGAGGCGGTGAAGCTAAAAATGTAGACGTATTGGTTGTTGGTCTTGGTCCTGCTGGTGGTAGTGCGGCATTCAAGGCTGCTCAGGCTGGTTTGAAAGTACTTGCAGTTGAAAAAAAACAGCAAATTGGCGTGCCTGTGCAATGTGCGGAATTTATTCCTCTACCCATGAGTGCATATGCTGCTGAAAAACCGGTGCGTGTACAAGCAGTGACTGGCATGCAAAGTATTTTACCTTCAGGTGCTGTAGAGCAAACAGAATTTCCAGGATTGATAATCGACCGCCAGAAATTTGATGAAGCCATTACGCAGAACGCCATTCAGGCAGGCGCGGAAGTCCTTACAGGCGCGCAATTGCTGGACGTCGACGAATCGAAAAGTATTGCAACTATTAGCCAGAAGAATGTGAAAACAACTGTTCACTATAAAGCATTGGTGGCTGCAGATGGGCCGCATTCCCGAGTGGCAAAAAGCTTGGGATTACCTGAGCTGGATATTGTTTACACGCGTCAATACACGGTTCCGTTGCTCAAACCCTATGCAGATACAGATATCTGGTTATCGGATGAATACCCGGGTGGTTACGCCTGGTTGTTTCCCAAGGGAGAATGGGCCAATTTAGGACTAGGTGCTAATAAAGCTTTCGAACAGGATCTAAAGGCGCCTTTAGACAAACTACACGCAGACTTAATTAAGCAAGGTTTGCTAGGCGAAAAAATTGTTTACCGAACCGGCGGCGCAATCCCGGTTGGTGGGCTGCGAAGTAAATTAATTTATAACAACATTGTTTTTGTTGGCGATGCCGCAGGGCTGACACATCCAATAACCGGCGCAGGAATTTCTGCCGCCGTTATGTCCGGTGAAATGGCAGGTGAAGCGTTGGTTCAGTGGTTAAGTGATGACGAAGAAGCGCTGACCGATTACGAAGAAGAAATTCGTGATCAGTTCGAATCAACTTTGCAGCGTGCTGTGCAAAAACGCCAATGGTTAAAGCAAGTTTGGCGTACTCAGGCGGCGCAACGCGATGATGTCATGCGTCAGGGCTGGATAGCTTTTGATGAATATTTTAAAGAATCTCCCGACTTACCGGAGATGCAAAATCAACTCGCTGAAGTAGTGTGATTAAACGAAAAAGCACTATTATTATAGTATTGTGATAAAACGACAGGAATTGAAACTATGAGCACAACCGCAGAAACAATGACTGCTCCACTGAATTTTTACAAACCGGACTATTTTATCCAAACGCCGGATATGCGGTCGCCCGAATACGTGCAAATGTCGACTGCGGCGGCAATTACCTTAGGTTTAGTGGATGGTAAAATGCACCGTACGGCTTGTACGAATTGCCTGAATTTATTGGTGACCTATCCAGAAGGCTGTCGTGCTAACTGCAGTTATTGTGGTCTTGCCCGCCATCGTGAAGAGTCACGAGATTACGCTGATCGTAATTTCATTCGTGTCGACTGGCCCACGGCTAACTACGATGACGTTATTGCGAAAGTGAAAGAAGGTAAAGATAACGCACATTTCGAACGCATGTGTATTTCAATGATTACTCATCCAAATTCTGATGACGACACCGTTGTATTGTTAAAAAAATGGGTGAAAGAAGTACCGCATATTCCCGTTTCAATTTTGTCTAATCCAACAACAATGACAAAAGCAGATTTACAATTATTGAAAGATGAAGGCGCGGATATTTTTACCGTGGCGCTGGATGCTGTTACGCCGGAAATATTCGAAAATACGCGCGGTAAAACGGTCGATAGTCCTCATACCTGGGATAAATACTGGCAATCCATTGAGTGGGCGGCGGAAATTTTTGGTCCTGAAAAATTTGGTGCGCATTTGATTTGTGGTATGGGTGAAACTGAAAAAGAAATTCTGGAAGTTGCGCAAAAAATAAAAGACCTGGGTGGGCATAACCACATGTTTGCGTTTTTCCCCGAGCAAGGTTCCATGATGGAAGATTGGGCGCCTGTGGCAAAAGACCAGTGGCGTCGTGTGCAACTGGCTCGATTTATTATTGATTATGCTGGTGGACACTTGTCGAAAATGGCATTTAATGACGCCGGACAGGTTGTGGATTATGGTATGGAAAAATCAGAGTTGGACGCATTAATTGCTTCTGGCAGACCTTTTCAAACATCAGGCTGCCCAGGGAAAGATGATGAAGAAATTTCCGCTTGTAATCGTCCGTACGGTGATTCAACGCCTTCCGATATTTTATCGTTTCCCTTTGCACTGAACGATACCGACGTGGATTTTGTCAAACGACAAATGGCAGGTGAAGATATCGGCACCATGGATCTGGAAAATCTCGACTAAATGAAATCCATTAAGATAAAAGAAATTGGCAACGTAAAAAATCAATTACGTAAATACACAGCCGGTAAAAAATTTGATATTAACCAGTTTGACCAAATGGCGCGTTTGGCGTGGTTGGGCAAGCTGGTTTTTCAGCCACTTGAGCCGGAAGATCCCGAATGTCAGTCACTTATGGTATATGCTGATTTTCCAGATGACTTCATACAGCACTTTTTACGCACCGACGATGATTTGATTGGTCATATGCACATTGTTGATGCTGAACAGGGTAAGGCGCTCATAAAAATTTTAGAGCAAGGTGTTCAGGAACGGGCTGTATTATATGGTGATTTGAAGCAACGCGGTTTTTATTTCGATCACTTTTACAAATCTGACGACAGCGAATAGGTGTCTTCTCCCACAATTGGAAAGCGTTTGCAAAAGCGCATGATCCTAATGAGTACCAATTCCGAAATGCAATCGGAAGTGGAAAAACGCTTGCCAGAGGATTGGTCAGTATCTGTGATCACTGACCTTGATGATTTGGGCGAGTGGAATGAAGTACTGCTTTACCGGTTTCTTCTGCTCGATCTCGATGAGTTTGATGCTTTTGATCCCCTTGATGTCATTCGACAAATTCGCATGCAGTTTCAAATAAATATTCCGGTTTTTTGCTTTGGTGGTGATGAAGATATTCAAGATGAAATGCGCTTGTCTCGAGCGGATCGATTCTTCACCCAAGCGCAAATGCTGGAGATTTTGCCGACATATTTTGAGCAATATCAATGGCAATGATAAGTCATTAAAATCTGCTTGATTCAGCTAATTCTTTTCTGTAATGTAGTCTACTAGTTAGGTAGTAGGGAATTTAATAATCGAATGGAATCAATAATATATAATAATGACGGAAGGTTTTATATGAGTACCATTATCATGGTGTTCGGTTTTATATTCATCGTTTCAAGTTTCACATTTTTATCTCGTCAAAACATCAAGCGCTTATATCGACAACGCAAAGCTTTGGCTGTTCTTGCTCAGCTGCGGCAAGTCTCTGAAAGGTAAGCAAGTATTCCCGAAAGCAACAAAATTTAGGCAAACTTGAGCCTGAAGTAAGTTTGTATTTATCGCGTTTTCGATGTTGATTTTGTTCACATTGGATTTGTGAACTTCGTCTCTTTTCTCAGATTTCATATCATTCCCCTCTTAAAACCCGTTTTAGCCAGACGATAATAAACATGAATGTTCAATTTTGTGAAATTGTCGAGGAAAAAATGACCCAAATTATCTCTTCTGCGCAAGTTAAGGATTTAATTGAGAAAGGCGCCTTGTTACTGGATGTACGAACTGAAAAAGAATTCAAACAAGATGCCTTAAATGGTGCCATCAACTACCCGATCACCCAAATCGCACAGAAAGTTAAAGGTCTAGACATGTCAAAAGCATTGATTGTTTATTGTCGAACGGGCCGACGAAGCGCTGAAGCCAAAGCCTTGCTTGAAGGTATCGGGTTCAAAGAAGTGCATAATGCCGGCACAATGTGTAATTATTTAGGTGCTTAAAAACCGGTTTTTATACTCGTCATTGCTGATGTTTAATCCTTGCAGGCGAAGAAGTCAGCAATCAAAAAGAGTTTGTCTCGAATTCAGAAAGGCACTTCCTGAATAGCCAGATTTATAAAAATCTGGCTTTTTTATTTCCAAAAAAAACAATCCTCCTGTAGTACAAAATATCGTTTAAAAACCGCTTGGCTGTCGTTGCTATATTAGTTTGATGCTATATACTAATAAACCTGCAAACAAACTAAAACAGACCCTTATCATGTTAGAAGACACCTTTGATCAGCTGGATGAGAGCATTCAAGAGCTGGAGCAAAACGCGCAATCAGCAGACTTAGCTCAGCTGTTACCCATTGGCGCAACGATTGTTAAAAACACTTTGCTTGCATTTGCCAGTGCGCATAAGAAAAACATGCCCCAGTCTGATGATCTGCTGGAATTACTGAAAGCCTTTGTGAAAGGTGATCCATCACTGAACGCGGTACGCGATAATGTGCGGGAGATTGTTTATTATCAAAACTGTCTTGCCGAAAATCGTTTTGACGTTTTGCCAGCTAAACCTGAAAAAATGTTGGCGCATACCGTACGTCATATTTATTTTTATTTACGTTCGCGTTGCGAGCAAGAAAACCTGTTTGACGAATAATGCTGAGCAAGCCGCCATCGTCAGCACAATTTATTTTCTCCGACCGATATAGAAAACACAGCTACGGTGCAAACCATCCTTTGGGAATTCCCCGTGTTTCCCTGACTTATGATTTGATTCAAGCATTTAACGCCATAACAGATTCTGAAGTCATAAATTCTAGACAAGCTAGCATAGATGAATTGATTGCCTTCCATACACCGGAATATTTGCAGGCAATGCAAAAGTCGGAAGACCAAAATAAAATTACAGATAGTTATCGAAAAAAACATAATATAGGTAATTTTGAAAATCCTTATTTTCCGGGTTTTTTTACCACGCCGGCGACCGCAACTGGTGGAAGTATTCAGGCTGCCGAGGCTGTTTTAAAGGGTAATATTGGTTTCAGTCCCGCAGGTGGAATGCATCACTCTATGCCAGATCGGGCCAACGGTTTTTGCTTTTTAAACGATCCTGTCATGGCCATTAATCATTTATTAAACGCAGGACTTTCTGTTTTATATGTAGATATTGATGCGCATCATGGTGATGGCGTTGAGTTTGCCTATAGGCATAATCCCGAAGTAAGTACATTTTCTTTGCATATGGATACCGGTTATGCGTATCCATTTAAAGGTGGTGAAATTGAATGCACCGGTGAATATTCTAATGCCATTAACTTACCCTTGCCTAAAAAAACAAATGATAGTGAATATGAGTGGGCTTTTTCAAAAGTGTGGGAAAAAATATTATCCCATGTAGAATTTGACGCGGTTGTATTGCAAGCTGGTACAGATATTTTAAATCCTGATCCGTTAGGCAAATTTCAAATTTCCACGCAACAGTTTTTAAAAACTGTTGAGACAATTAAGTCGTCTATTCCCAGTAGTGAAAATGCTGTTTCACGGTTGGCTGTGTTGGGTGGCGGTGGCTATCATCCGTTGAGTTTATCGCGTTGCTGGTTAGGCGTTTGGGCGATTTTAAGTAATCGTCAATTGCCAGAGCAACTTCCGCAAGCGGCGATCGAGTTACTTAGGAATATCGATTGGGATATGGATGAAGATGAAGACTATTACCCGAAGTTTTTTCAAACTCGTTTAGATGATGCTTATCGGAATGGAATTCGTGATGAAATTAAAATCCGAGTTGAACATTTGCTGAAAATACACCCGCGATTGAATGGATAATGCTGAGAGATAATTATGAGTAGATTAACGCCGGGATATGCTAATGAAAAAGGCACACAAAGATACGCCAAAAAGTTTGCCGACTCCAGTGGCAAAGGTCACTACAGTGATTTTTTAAACACAGGTATTCGTTTAAGTTCGATTGGCGTGGGTACTTTTTCTGGACAGGCGACCCCAGAGGTTGACGAGCAGGTAGCGAAAATTATTGCTCAAGCCATTGCGTCTGGCATTAATGTCATCGATACCAGTGCGCATTATCGATATGGTCGGGCGCTAGCCGCGATTGGTGCAGGTTTGCAAATGGCATTTTCACAAGGTTATTCACGTGATGAGATTTTTCTGGTTTCAAAAGGTGGTTTCCTAACCTTGCGTGGGGGTAAGCCAGACAATCTTCAGCAATGGTTTCAGCAAGAAATAGTGGCTAAAGGTTTGGGTGAAGAAAAAGACTTGGCGCGACACATACATTTGTTGAGCCCAGCATACATGGATTACCAGATCGATTTGTCTCGTAATCTCATGGGTGTTGAAACACTAGATGCTTTTCTGATCGACCAGCCGGAAATTCATATTGCTGATATAGGCAAGGAAAACACAAATAAAAAATTGCTGGATGTGTTTGTGTCTCTGGAAAAAGCTGTGCAGGAAAATCGTATCCGTGGTTACGGAATTTCTTCCTTTGAAAGTCAGCGAGTAGAAACGGATGATGTGTTATTTCAGTCAATCACTTCCATGTTGGGTTTGGCAGAAAAAGCAGCCAGGCAAGCAACTGGTGACGATACCGCAAAACATCACTTCAAAATATTGCAACTGCCTTTCAACCAAGTGATGACCGAAGGATTTGCTCGATTCAACCATGCAACGGGGCAGGGTAATATCAGTTCAACTTTACAGGCGGCTTATCAGTTGGATGTCTATGTTATGGCGAGTCATACTTTGTTAAAAGGGCACCTGGCGCAGCAAAGTGTGGATGTGGTGGAGCAAGTTATGCCGTTATTGAAAAATCCAGCACAACGCGCAATTCAATTTAATCGCTCCACACCCGGAGTAGGTACAACTCTGGTTGGTTTGAGTCAGTTGTCTCATCTATCCGATATTATCGATGTTAGCCGACAGCCACCGTTGGATAAGAAGCAATATTTGAGTATGTATGGAAAAGCGTAAAAACTTGGTACTTGTTGTGATGATTTAGTCTCTTTCACTTTTTTTCTGTTGTTGCATTTCCTTGAGCAATCTTTCCTGTTCGTTAAATGAAAGAATTTTGTTGCTCTTGGGCTTCTCGTCATTTTTTACCGCAATGTAGTCAGCGAGCGGTGTTTCATCGGTATAGTGGCCTTGATAATTTTCAGGTGGTTTATTGCTGTGCTGCATTGATAAATTCATTTTTAAGTTTTTGTTGAATGCGTTAACCCGTTTTTCCATTTGTGTAAGGTCAAATGCCACAAGGGCAAAAGTTACAATGATTACTGGGATAGTAATGGCTGTTAAAAACAAAAATACCATCAGGCATATTAGACTTAATGCAATATAAAGCAGGGCAATTTTAGTGTTGTTTAAATAAAACTGATGTGCACCCAACGGAAATAAAGCGGCTAAAAAGTATCCAGTTGAGGTGTTTTTTCGTTGAGCGTTGTACAAAACATTAATGCTCTGCAAACCACTGCCTTCGAATTCCTGATTTTTCCAAGTTTCTGACATTTAATATGATTTTCGTGTGTGATTTAGTTTGATTTTATATTATTAGCTGATATTATCATTTAATAAAGTATCTTTTATTCTTTCCACTATTTCTTAAAAAAAGCAGAGACTTATGGCTGACAGACGTTTGCAAGTTTTTCATGCCGTTGCCACTCAGTTGAGTTTTACCAAAGCAGCTGAAATGCTGCATATGACTCAACCTGCAGTGACCTTTCAGGTTCGGCAGTTAGAAGAGTATTTCAATACCCGCCTGTTTGATAGAACCCACAATCGAATTAGTCTGACCGAAGCAGGTAAACGCGTTTACGAATACGGTGGGCGTATTTTCGAGCTTTATGCAGAAATGGAAAATGCGGTAAAAGAACTGACCGGTGAAGTCAGTGGAGTACTGATCATCGGTGCCAGTACAACCATCGCGGAATATATGCTGCCGGCATTACTTGGTGACTTTAAATCTGAGTATCCTGATGTCAATGTTCGGCTAAAAGTATCGAACACCGAAGGCATTGTCTCAATGGTTGAGAATAATGTCATTGATCTTGGTGTTGTTGAAGCACCGGTCGGTAACAAAAACCTCGCAGTAGAACTGTGCAAGCGCGATCAGCTGGTTGCCATTGTGCCGCCCGGACATCCCTTGGCTGACAATGAAAAAATTGATGTAAAACGTATTCTTGAGCACCCTTATATTTGTCGTGAAGAAGGTTCAGGCACGCGGGAAGTGATTGTTGAGTACCTTCAGTCTGAAGGTCTTAATTCAGCAGAACTCGATATCATTATGGAATTGGGCAGTCCGGAAGCTATTAAAGGTGCCGTAGAAGCCGGAATTGGTATTACCATTTTATCGCGTGCGACCTTAGCAAAGGAAATTAAGCTAGGAACCTTGATTGCGATTCCACTGGATCCACCTTTAGAACGGCCATTCTCATTCGTGCATCAGAAGCAGAAATTCAGACAGCGAGCTATGGATGAGTTACTGGAATTTGCACGACAATATTGCGCTGAACATCCTGAGTCAGGTGTTTAAACCCTACCTGAAAAGCGCTTTTTTTGTCTTTGTTTAGGCGTTGCTTCGCTCATGACATTTTCCAACAACCTGCTAAAATGCAAAGTTCATTCGTTAATGGTTGCTTTGCATGAAAAACTACGCGGTTATTCAACATACATACAGTGAGTTTCTAGGGCAGATTGAACGTCAGCTGGAAATTCGTGACATTGGTTTCAATTATTTCCGACCTTTCGTCGGTCAGGACCTCCCAGGCTCGGCTATTCATTTTGATGCCTTGTTTATTCTTGGCGGTTCATGGCCCATAAATGATGAAAATCATTGTCCCTGGGTAGAATCCGAAAAACGCGTCATCCGATTATTTCAATCATCTAAACGCCCAGTTGTTGGCATTGGTTTTGGCGCATTATTAATTGCCGAGCAAGCCGGTGTTCAGGTTTCCGATGAGCCATTTCATACCGCTTATTGGACAACTGCACACAAAACCCAGGCCGGTGAAAATGATGAACTGGCCAATGCTGTAGATGGAAAACGGGTTCTGGTTATGTATAACGGCGCTTGCGAATTGTTGGGCGATTTAGAACCGATAGTTGTGGATGACGAGGGTAATTGGTTGGCCATTAAACCAAACGATTTAACTTATGCCATGTTATTCCGGCCGGAACTAAAGCCAGGTATGTTGGAAGATATGATCATGGAAGCGAAAAGAGAAACACCGGACAATATTAGTGAATTACTCGCTGAAGCCCGGAGTGAATGGCTGGAATCACAAAAAACCACCGACGCAATCATTATCGCATTGGTTCAATCGTTGGAATTGATGAAAGACCGTCGAAAAGCCCCTGTATTCAAATTGAATGTGGAAAATGATTAAGCTTTGCGCATTGACAACTCATTATTTCTCCTCTCGACAGATTTTGCCCCTTACGAAATGCAAGGTTGCATATAAAAATTCATTACTATGAAAGCCGACGAAAAAAAATTATTGCAATTTTATCGGAACTTGGTTGATGATAACAAACAAACATTGCTGAAGTTTGCTGAGTTTCTTGCGCAAAATCAAAGTACTGAGCTTGATGAGCAATTACCCGAGCCGGTGTTGATTAGCCCAAAAGAGAACGAAACAGTTGTTGGCGCTTTAAAACGGTTGTCGGCTTCTTATCCCATGTTGGATAAGGCAAAAATGCTCAACGAAACATCGACGCTGATGACACAGCATGTTATGCACGGACGTGACAAACAAGAAGTCATTTCTGAATTGGAAGTTTTATTTGAAACGCAGTATGCATTATTAAAGAAAGATAGCTGATCCCAATGATTGAAATGTTGAGGCAGTGGTATGAACGCCACTTTTCTAATCCGCAAGTAATTATTCTGGCGTTATTGCTGATAATTGGTTTTACCGTTGTCATTTATATTGGCGATATATTAGTCCCATTGTTAGCGGCTATTGTCATTGCTTATATGCTTGAAGCGCTGGTGATGAAGCTGCAAAAACGCGGCATAGGACGCAAAATTGCTGCGGTTACAACCTTTGGTATTTTTCTCACTTTGTTTGTTATTTCGACTTTGATTTCCATACCTTTGCTGGTTGAACAGGTTTCTCAGTTTGTTGGCGAGCTGCCCAAAATGGTGGGTAAAATTCAACAAGTACTGTTACAATTGCCTGAAAGTTATCCCGGTATGGTTACACCCGAACAAATTAATCAGTTTATGTCAGTTGTTAGCACCGAGATAGGAAAGCTAAGTCAGTTTGTGCTTTCATTTTCACTGTCATCTGTGCAGGGGCTGATAACCTGGATGGTTTACATCATTTTAATTTTCCTACTGGTATTCTTTTTTCTCAAAGACAAAGAAATTCTGAGAAACTGGATGAGCGGCTATATGCCTCAAAAGCGTTCTCTGGTTCAGCAAGTCTGGGTGGAAATGGATCAACAAATCGGAAATTATATTCGCGGTAAAATTATCGAGATTATTATTATCGGCGTAGCTTCCTATATTGCATTTATTTTTATGGGTTTGAACTATGCGTTCTTGCTTGGCTTGCTGGTTGGGCTGTCAGTCCTTGTGCCGTTTGTTGGTGCTACAGTGGTTACCATTCCAGTTGCACTGACGGCTTTTTTCCAATGGGGTTGGAGTTCCGAGTTTGGTTACCTCATGTTGATATATGGCATTATTCAGGCAATTGATGGCAATTTGCTAGTGCCTTTATTATTTTCTGAAGCGGTTAACCTGCATCCTGTTGCCATCATTGTGGCGATTATCTTTTTCGGGGGATTGTGGGGAGTTTGGGGTGTGTTTTTTGCCATTCCGCTCGCTACGTTGGTCAAGGCAGTATTAAATGCCTGGCCTGAAAACACTGAGGCTGAACCGGAACCACCGGCCAACGCGTAAACAAAAAAACGGGATTAAATTAATCCCGTTTTTTTTTAAAGCTTACAACACATCCGATGCATAATCTGCCAGACGTGAACGTTCGCCACGTTGCAGCGTGATGTGCGCACTGTATTCCCAGTTTTTAAAACGATCCACAACATAGGTTAGGCCAGAAGTGGTTTCTGTTAGATAGGGTGTATCAATTTGTGCCACATTACCCAGGCAAACAATCTTTGTGCCTGGCCCTGCACGCGTAATGAGTGTTTTCATTTGTTTTGAAGTCAGATTTTGTGCTTCGTCAATGACAACAAACTTATTAAGAAACGTCCGGCCGCGCATAAAATTTAATGAACGAATTTTAATGCGTTTTTGCAATAGATCATTGGTGGCAGCGCGCTCCCATTCGCCAGCACCTTCGGGTGTGGTTAGCACTTCCAGGTTATCCATTAATGCGCCCATCCAGGGTGTCATTTTTTCTTCTTCAGTTCCGGGTAAATAGCCAATATCTTCCCCCACCGGAACGGTGACGCGAGTCACGATGATTTCATGATAAATTTTTTGTTCCAGAGTTTGGGTTAATCCCGCAGCTAGTGTTAATAAAGTTTTGCCCGAACCGGCTAAACCCAGTAACGTCACGAAATCAATGCTTGGGTCCATTAGCACATTTAGCGCAAAGTTTTGTTCACGATTGCGTGCATGAATACCCCAAACGCTGTTAGAAGAATGTTCATAATCAGTGATAACTTCAACTTTTGCTGAGTCTTGTTCGTGTTCTCGAACAATGCCGTAAAATTTATCATTGTCGTTATAAATGAATTCGTTGGGATACCAGCTTTCAAGACCTTCGCCTTTGATCTGATAAAACGCGCGACCACTTTCCTGCCAGGCTTCCATACCTTCGCTATGTTTATCCCAGAAATCATTGTCCATTTGACAGGCACCGCTGTACAACAGATTGACATCATCAATCACCTGGTCACTGCTATAATCTTCAGCAGCAATACCTAGCGCAGCGGCTTTAATACGTAAGTTGATATCTTTGGTAACTAGGGTAACTGAGCGGTCTTTTAGCTCGGAAATTAACGCCAGGCTAACGCTTAGAATGATGTTGTCAGGAATATTGCCTGGCATATCGGCAGGTAAATCATGATGCAAATAACGTGTTTGCATAAACAATTTGCCAGGGGTGTTATCAGAATTAGTTGGCGCGGGAAGTTCCAATCCCATTTCAATATCGTGTTGACTGGCACCAGCAATACAATCTTCAAGAAAGCGGCTGGCTTGTCGTGCGCTACGCGCAACATCAGAATGACCGCGTTTATTTTTATCCAGTTCCTCCAATACCATCATGGGAATGAAAATATCGTGTTCCTGGAATCGAAAAATACAGCCGGGATCATGCATCAACACATTCGTGTCCAATACAAACAATCGTGTTTTATTCTCATTAAGCGCGCTGATATTCATCACAAACACCTCGTAGTCATTAACAGGTTGTGATAAACAATTACGTTGCATGTGAGTTTGAAACTCACCAAGACTCTAGAAAAACACAGAGCGATCGGAATAATAAATCATCATTCGATCGGTTTTGTGTTTTTAGCTCAACCGTAATCTCGCGGATTTTATCCACATAGCAATTTGCTGCGCCGGGGTCTTATTGCGTGTAACTGTATTTCAAACACCCTGTTGGTCGGTTGATGATCAAGTCAATATTATATTAACGATGTTCACAATCTATTTCTTGCAAGAAACAATCTCGAATGCGTTAAATCAGAAAAATTTCTTCATGAAATATAATGACATTAAATTTCTTTCACTGCGCCAAGCACCTCCTCCACGTGTCCGGCAACTTTCACTTTTCGCCATTCCTTAACCAATACACCTTTTTCATCAATTAAAAATGTACTGCGCTCAATTCCCATGTGGGTTTTGCCATAAAGTTTTTTTTCTTTGATCACATCAAAAAGCTGGCATAACGCCTCTTCTTTATCAGACAACAAATCGAAGGGGAATTCATGTTTGGTTTTAAAGTTTTCATGGGTGCGCAGACTGTCGCGGGAAATACCGAAAACAACCGCATTGGCGCGTTTGAATTTATTGTGGGCATCGCGAAAATTCTGCCCTTCGGTAGTGCAGCCGGGCGTGTTGTCTTTTGGGTAAAAATACAACACTACTTTTTTGCCCTTCAGGTCTTTTAAGCTGACGCTCTGATCACCCGTGGCGTTTGCGGTAAAATTTGGTACTTTCTTTCCAAGCACAGCCTGGGTCATATTTCGTACTCCTGTGATGTGTAATAAGCAGTAAAAGCGAGCGTGTCGTCGCTGCATGCTTGTTATATAATTTAATATTCTATTTGCTTAATAATAACTGATTTTTTTTCCGCCTTTCCATGATCTTTGGTTTTTTACAGAAACCGACAATTTGTGGTGGCGGAACCGAATTAACCAATAACAGTCAATTGTTATCATTATCAGAGGCTAAGCTGAGAGTATCTTGCTTAATCAACGGGACATCAGTAGTATTCGCCTTTTGTTTTTAATTTTGGAGACAGGACATGTTTCAAGGCAGTATGGTGGCATTGGTTACGCCAATGCATCCTGACGGATCCGTGGATTTCCCGGCACTGGAAACCCTGGTGGAAATGCACATCAATGCTGGCACTGATGCCATTATTGCGGTAGGAACCACTGGAGAATCAGCTACCCTCAGTCAAAAAGAACATTGTGAGGTGGTTCGTTTCGTCGTTGAAAAAGCTGCCAAACGCGTACCTGTCATTGCCGGAACTGGCTCCAACTCGACTATTGAAGCGCAGGAACTTGGCCTATGTGCCAAAGACTCCGGCGCCGATGCCTGCCTTGTGGTTACACCATACTATAATAAACCCACACAACAGGGATTATACGAGCATTATAAATATCTCGCGGAATCAGTGGATTTACCTCTGATTTTATACAATGTACCAGGTCGTACTGCGGTGGATATGCTGCCGGAAACGGTTGAAAAGCTTTCTCACGTTAAAAATATTATCGGTATCAAGGAAGCGACAGGCAGCTTAGAGCGCATCGCTGAACTGGCTAAACTCTGTGGCGATGGGTTTGAAATTTACAGTGGTGACGATGATTTGGCGCTAGAAGCCGTAGCGCATGGTTCTTGTGGTGTCATTTCTGTGACGGCCAATGTGGCGCCAGCGCGCATGCATCAGGTGTTTGCTGCAGCTCTAGCGGGAAATATGGATGAAGCCCGGTCACTCAATGAATGTTTGAATGCTTTGCACAATGATTTGTTTTTGGAAGCAAATCCCATCCCTGTGAAATGGGCGTTAAAAGAAATGGACTTGATCCAGGAAGGCATCCGGCTTCCCATGACGGTGCTTTCGGAATCGGTACGGCCTCAACTCATCAAGGCCATGCAGCAGGCTCAGGTTATCTAGGATTATATAATGTTATTGATTCAGCGTTTTACCCACTTACTGATGATTTTTTCAGTAATTTTTCTTTTGAATGCCTGCTCGTCCAAAGGTAATGATTTTTACAAACACCAACCCAGCTTACCGCCGTTGGAAGTGCCGCCTGATCTCACATTAATTAACATGGACACCGGCTTCGAAATTCCCGAAGTCGCAACCGTTGTGCGCAAACAAGTAGTGCTCAGCGATGGGGGGAATGTTTCGCTGGAAAAAGATGGACGTTTGCGCTGGTTAACGATTGCAGCAGCGCCGGATGATGTTTGGGAAGAAGTTAAAAATTATTGGATTACCAACAAGGTTCCTTTGAAATGGCAGTATGTGAAATTAGGGATTATGGAAACTGACTGGATAAATAGTTCCGACAGTGATTATGTGTTAGATCGCTATCGTGTGCGATTAGAGTCGAAAAACAACGGTGAAACAACAGAATTGTATTTAAGCCACCGAGCCAAACAGGAAACCATGATTGATGGTGTGGTCGCCGATGGCTGGATTGAAAACTTCACGGATCCTGAGTTGGAAATTGAGGTTTTGGGTGACATGCTGGTTTATCTCGGCCTGAATAATGAAAGAAAAACCGCTTTACTTGATGAAGCAAAATCCCGAACCGAGGATGCTCGCTTGGTGCTTGGTGCAGATGTTCCTCATATCTTGATGAGCGAACCGTATCAGCGTAGTTGGAAGTTTACACTTCAAGCGGTGGATCGAATGGGGAATATTATTTCCCAACGCGACAAAAAACTGGGTTGGCTGGATGTGCGTATCACCAATCATGGGGTAACCACAGATTTCACTCCTGGATTTGCGCTATCTGATCAGGATCGTGACGTATTTCGTCTGCAGCTCCAACAAGAAGGTGAGCAAACCCGAATCAATGTGCTAAATGACGAAGGCCAACTCGATCGCTCGGAAATTGCACGTAAATTCTTAGAACAATTGCACAGTTATTTGTAGGCTTTAGGTAAATATGGAAAAGAAACAAGAACTTTACGCGGGTAAAGCGAAATCCGTTTATTACACTGATGATCCGGATCAGCTGATTCTTCTTTTCCGCAATGACACATCCGCATTTGATGGCGAAAAAGTTGATCAACTTGACCGTAAAGGCATGATTAACAACAGGTTTAATGCTTTTGTTATGGGGTTGTTGGAAAAAAATGGTGTGCCGACACATTTTATTCGTCTGCTTTCAGATGAAGAGTCATTGGTGCGTAATATGGATATGATTCCGGTGGAATGTGTGATTCGCAATATCGCTGCAGGCAGTTTGTGCAAACGTTTAGGGGTCGAAGACGGCATGGATTTGTCGCCACCAACCTTTGAGTTCTTCCTGAAAAATGATGCATTGCATGATCCAATGATTAATGAATCTCATATCCGTACTTTTGGCTGGGCCACGGAAGAGGAAATTGAGGTAATGAAAACATTAACTTATCAAGTTAATGATATTTTAAAAGCCTGTTTTCTGGATGCTGGTTTACTGTTGGTGGATTACAAGCTGGAATTTGGTCGTTTCAACGGAAAGATTATATTGGGTGACGAGTTTTCTCCGGATGGCTGCCGTTTGTGGGATGCCGAAACCCGCAAAAAAATGGATAAAGATCGATTTCGTCAAGGGCTTGGTGGTGTTGTTGAAGCCTATGAAGAAGTAGCGCATCGTTTGGGTGTTCCGCTTAGCTGAGTCTGTTGAGCCAATTAGAAAAAAAGCCGCATCAATATGCGGCTTTTTTTGTGTCTCATCGAAATAGATTTTATGCATAAATCTAAAGCATTAAATATTATCTGCCGCTAATGTATGTAACGTATTAAATGAATTGATTTTTCATATGCTTAAAAACTTTCTGGGGTTAATTCCAAAAGTTCATTAGGCAGTGAGGCAGGTAAGAAAATTGGCAAACTTTCTCAATAAATTCACTTTGGCCCGCAAAATTGAGGGTGGATATGGGCTTATTACTGGCTTACTTATCCTGGTGGCGGCAATTTCTTTATTTAGTGTGCAGGATAATAAAAAGGTGCTAGGCACCTTTGTTAATGATTATCAGCCGGCAATGGCTGCCAGTAATGAGTTGAAGTTAGTGATTGAGTCTACCATGGCTTCCATGGGTTTTTTCCTGCTTACTAAAGAAGAAGAGCATCGCAAGGGATTTATTCAAGGCTTAACCGACGTTGAGAAGCAAATTGCTGTTTTAAAAAGCTTTCCGGTTATTCAGGAAGATAAACAATCGCAAGAGCTGGTTAAACTACTGAGCGAACAAATTATCAGTGGTATTAAGTACAAAGATCAAATTATTGAGCTAGCTACCAATGATGCAGCAAATTTTCCTGCCATGATATACAGTGCGCAAAACATAAATCCATTAAGCCAGCAAATGTTGCAGCTGATTTCCATTATGATTCAGTCGGAAGAGGCTGAGCCGGCTACGAAAGTGCGAAAAGCGTTAATGAAGGATTTAGGCGATTTACGTTATTCCTTTTCTGGCATTATGGCTGGAGTTCGTGCCTATTTGGCATTTCGTGGGCAAAATTCTCTGGATGAGATCAAGCTCTACAGTGACCAGGTTGGAGTGGTGCTTGAGCGCTTAAAATCCCGTTCTGATATTTTTACTTTTGAGCAGGAAGCCGGTCTTGAAGAATTCGAGGAAACAAAAGACAAATTTTTTAATAATTATCAAACCTTGCTGGAAATCCATGGCGGTGAAAAGTGGCGTATGGATGGTTATATGATGCGTACAGAAATTGGCCCGCTGGTAAAAAATATATTGTCAAACACGACTAATTTAATCAAAAGGCAAGAGCAACGAATTAGCACGGTGAGTACTGATCTGTTTGCTTCAATGAATTTGACCACTGTGGTTATTATTGCGACCAGTGTTATTGCTATTATCATAGTTGTCGTCGTTGTGTTGTTAATGCGAATCCTGAGCATTAAACCAATTCAAAAAACGGTTGTTGCCATGGAGGATATTTCTCAGGGCGAAGCAGACCTAACACAGCGTTTGGATGAACGCGGCAAAGATGAAGTTGCGCAATTAGCTCATGCGTTTAATCGATTTGTTAAACGCATTGGTGAAACTATTACGCAAAGTGTGGAAGTGGCCAACAACTTATCTGACGGTGTTTCCCACCTTAAAGTTGTCTCGGAAAAGGGTAGTAAAGGCGCATCTGCACAGCTTTCTGAAACTGAGCAGGTTAAATCAGCAATCGGTGAAATGTTGACGGTAACCGAATCGGTTTCTAAAAGTGCCCACGAGGCGGCGACTTCCGCCGAATCGGCAAAAACTCAGGCGAGCGATGGCCTTGAGACCGTAGATAGCGCCATCAATGTGTTCAAATCTCTGGCTGAGCAGGTAGAAACCGCAAGCGGCGTAATTGCGGAGTTAGAAGGCAATAGCCAGAAAATCGGTGTTATGCTGGATGCTATTAAAGGTATTGCAGAGCAAACTAATTTGCTTGCACTAAACGCGGCTATTGAGGCTGCCCGTGCTGGCGAGCAAGGGCGTGGATTCGCGGTTGTTGCTGATGAAGTTCGCACACTCGCCACCCGCACCCAGGATTCTACAGCTGAAATCGAACAGATCATTTCCAAATTCCAGTTATCCTCCAAAGAGGCGGTGGATGTAATGGCCAGTGGTCAGGAAAAAGCACAGGAAGGATTAAGCTTTTCGCAATCAGTGGGTAATGCTTTGGCGGAAATCACCCAGTCGATTAACAAAATCGCTGATATGAATGATCAAATAGCCTCAGCTTCTGAAGAGCAGCAGAATGTTTCTTTGGAAATTAAACGGAATATTACATCATTGGCTGAAATTGGCGAGCAAAGTGCGGATGGCGCCGAAAAAACACTCGTAACTTCCGGTGAGTTGGAGCGATTGCGCGATCAGCTGCAAAGCTTGATGCAGCAGTTCAAAATTTAACACTCAACTGATTTTTATCCACCGTTTTTTACCTTTCCAGGTCAACTTTGTGTTGTCTGAAATCCCTCATATATTCCCGACTCCTTCATGATGCACAGCGCGCCAGTACTGGTTTGGTTGCAATGAATCCAGTATCATACGCGCTTCCAGTTGTCCTTTAGCAAAGAGTGAAAAATGATCGTAATTCGTGGAAATCAAGCCCTTTCTTCTTTTCGGGTAGAAAAACTCAAACAGCAAATCCAGGCAAAAATCAATAAGCCGATTGCGCTGGAAACGCAAGCGATTTATTTCGTCGATACTGAGCAGCAATTATCCGATGATGATTTGACACGCATTCATGATTTATTGGAAGTTTCGAAGCCAACTTCAGGTGACGAAACGTTTCAGGATAGTTTGATGGTCATTCCACGTGTGGGCACGATCTCTCCCTGGTCCAGCAAGGCTACTGATATTTTTCAGCATTGTGGTTTAAGCCAGGTAAGCCGTATAGAGCAAGGGATTAGCTATTTCGTCACAGGTTTAAATGCTGAAGCACTGTCTGAAAGTGAAATTCATACATTATCCACTGAATTATATGACCGCATGACGCAGAGTATTATCAACACAGTTGATGATGCTGATGCCTTATTTTCCAAACAAGCTGCCAAACCATTAATGACGGTGGATATTCTTTCTGGTGGTTGTGATGCATTAGCCATTGCGAATAATGAAATGGGTTTGGCATTGGCGGAAGATGAGATTGATTATCTGGTGGAAAATTTCACTGCCTTGGAGCGTAATCCCACCGATGTGGAATTGATGATGTTTGCTCAGGCCAATTCCGAACATTGTCGACACAAAATTTTTAATGCGGATTGGATAGTTGATGGTGAAAAACAGGCGAAATCATTGTTCAAAATGATTCGTAACACCCATGAGAAAAACCCCGGTAGAGTCATTACAGCTTATAGCGATAACTCTTCGGTAATTGAAGGCCAGGCTAAAGGCTGGTTTTATCCGGATAACGAAAGCAAACAATACACTTACAACGATGAGCCAAGTAACATTCTCATGAAGGTTGAAACGCACAATCATCCAACGGCGATATCACCTTTTCCTGGCGCAGCTACGGGATCAGGTGGAGAGATTCGCGATGAAGGTGCAACAGGTCGAGGCTCTAAACCAAAAGCGGGTTTGAGTGGCTTTTCCGTTTCCAATTTACAAATTCCTGATGCAATGCGAGCCTGGGAAACGGATTATGGCAAGCCTGATCGTATCGTCTCTGCGCTGGATATCATGATTGAAGGTCCTATTGGCTCAGCATCATTCAATAATGAATTTGGCCGACCCAATATTTGTGGCTACTTCCGTACTTTCGAGGAAAATGTTCCGGGTCCTAATGGCGAAGAAGTGCGTGGCTACCACAAACCTATCATGCTTGCTGGTGGATTAGGCAATATCAAATCTGAGCTGATTGAAAAGGGCATGATTAGCGCTGGCGATCAACTGGTTGTGTTGGGTGGCCCAGCGATGTTGATCGGTTTGGGTGGTGGTGCAGCATCTTCCATGGCCAGTGGTAGCAGTGATGAAAATCTGGATTTCGCATCGGTACAACGAGGTAATCCGGAAATGGAACGTCGTTGTCAGGAAGTTATCGATACTTGCTGGCGCATGGGGCAGAGTAACCCTATTGTTAGTATTCATGATGTAGGCGCGGGTGGTATTTCCAATGCCATGCCGGAATTGATCGATGACAGTGATCGTGGTGGAAAATTCGAGCTGCGCGCCATTAATAGCGACGACCCAGGAATGTCGCCCATGGAAATCTGGTCTAACGAATCACAAGAACGTTATGTTATGGCGATCTCTCAGAACAGGCTGGCAGAATTTGAAGATATTTGTGAACGTGAACGCTGTCCTTATGCTGTTATTGGTGAAGCCACTGATGAAAAACATTTATATGTGGGCGACGCACAGTTTGATGCAACTCCAGTGGACATTCCACTGGAAGTTCTATTAGGTAAACCACCGAAAATGTTGCGCGATGTGCAGCATAAGCCATTTCATAAAAAAGATTTTGTAACGAAAAATATCGACATCAAAGACGCCATATTTCGTGTATTGCGTTTACCTACTGTTGCCGACAAGACTTTTCTAATCACTATTGGTGATCGATCGGTAACGGGTTTGGTTGCGCGTGATCAAATGGTAGGCCCTTGGCAGGTGCCGGTTGCTGATGTCGCGGTGACTGCAACAAGCTATCAGGAAACCACTGGCGAAGCAATGGCAATTGGTGAGCGTACGCCAATTGCTTTGTTGCATCATGCCGCTTCAGCGCGAATGGCGGTGGCTGAAGCAATTACCAATATTGCTGCGGCAAATGTCACGGATCTGAGTGATATCGTTTTATCTGCAAACTGGATGGCGCCTGCCGGTCACCCCGGTGAAGATGCCGGCTTGTACGATGCTGTGCATGCTGTGGGAATGGAATTATGTCCGCAACTGGGTATTGCCATTCCAGTGGGCAAGGATTCTATGTCCATGAAAACCGTTTGGCAGCAAGATAATGTAGAAAAATCTGTTACCGCGCCATTGTCGTTAATTGTGTCTGCCTTTGGCCCGGTGACTGATGTGCGAAAAACGCTGACGCCACAATTACGAACCGATAAAGGTGAAAGCGCGTTATTGTTAATCGATTTGGGTAAAACGCAGAATCGTTTGGGTGCATCCTGTCTTGCGCAAGTTTACAAACAAGTTGGCCATCATCCAGCCGATCTGGATGATCCTCACGCTTTGAAAGCATTTTTCTCAGCCATACAGATTCTCAATGATGACTCATTGTTACTGGCGTATCATGATCGCTCAGATGGTGGATTGTTGGCTACTTTGTGTGAAATGGCTTTTGCCGGACATTGTGGTTTGCAGGTTAAACTTGACGATTTGGGTGATGACGCTATTGCTGTATTGTTTAACGAAGAGTTGGGTGCGGTTATTCAGGTGAAAACCGATGATCTTGATCGCGTCAAAGCAACACTTAAAGATGCAGGTTTAGGACGATGTACTCATCAGATTGCTTCGATTAGTTCAGATGATCAAATTACGATTAAACTGAACGGCAAACAAATTTTCACTGAAAGTCGAACTGTCTTGCATAGCGCCTGGTCTGAAACGTCTTACCATATGCAGCGTTTACGTGATAATCCCACATGTGCTGATCAATGGTTCGAACAAATTAAAAAAACCGACGACCCAGGTTTGAGTTGTAACTTAACATATGATTTGAATGAAGACATTGCCGCGCCGTTTATTGCCAAAGGTGCGCGTCCATCCATGGCTGTTTTGCGTGAACAGGGCGTGAACGGCCATACCGAAATGGCGGCAGCATTTGATCGCGCGGGTTTTAACAGTGTTGATGTGCATATGAGTGATATCATCAGCGGCAAAATCACCTTAAAAGATTATAGTGGCCTGGTTGCTTGCGGTGGTTTTTCTTATGGTGATGTGTTGGGTGCTGGGCAAGGTTGGGCGAAGTCCATATTGTTTAATGCCCGAGCTTACGATGAGTTCAGTGCTTTTTTTCAACGCCCTGACAGTTTCGGTTTGGGTGTGTGTAACGGTTGCCAAATGATGTCCCAGTTGGCTGGAATTATTCCCGGTGCAGAAAACTGGCCGCGTTTTCATCGTAATCAATCCGAACAGTTCGAAGCACGTTTATCTTTGGTTGAAGTGACAGAATCGCCATCCTTGTTTTTAAATGGTATGCAAGGTTCGATCATGCCCATTGTTGTAGCGCACGGTGAAGGGCGAGCTGAATTCTCTTCGACTAGCCACGCTGAAAATATTAAGCAAAGTCATTTAGCTGTCATGCGTTATGTGGATAATCATCATCAAGCGACCGAAAACTATCCGGCAAACCCTAATGGTTCACCCGGTGGTTTAACAGGTGTCACCAACACTGATGGTCGTTTTACAATTATGATGCCGCATCCAGAACGGGTTTTTCTCAGCCGACAATTTTCCTGGCACCCTGATGATTGGTTGCAGGATGGTGCCTGGATGCGCATGTTCAGAAAAGCACGAGCCTGGTTAAAATAAGATGAAACGTTTTTGCAGTAAACTGGTTGGGCATCCAATGTTCGACAAAGTCATTATCGCGCTAATATTAATTAACGGCGTCTTACTTGGTTTGGAAACCTCTTCATATATTGTTGCTGGATATGGTGATTGGCTGATGTTGGGTAATCAGATTATCCTGCTTGCATTTATTTTAGAAGCATTAGCGAAAATCATTGCAGTAGCTCCACAACTCAAAAAATACTTTGGTAATGGTTGGAATCTTTTCGATTTCACTATTGTTGTATTATCACTGATACCTGCCAGTGGTGAGTTTGCCATGTTGGCGCGTTTGGCAAGATTGCTGCGAGTGCTGCGATTAATTTCTGTGATCCCCGAACTGCGTCTCATCGTAGCAACCTTGGTAAAAAGTATTCCCAGTATGGGTAATATCATGCTGTTAATGTCCATCATATTTTATATTTATGCTGTAGCTGGATACCATTTATTTCATGAGCATGATCCAACCCATTGGGGTACTCTAGGATTGGCCTTGTTAACACTGTTTCGCATTGTCACACTGGAAGACTGGACCGATGTCATGTACACAGCCATGGATATGCATCCTTTCATGTGGGTGTATTTTGTGAGTTTTGTTATTGTAGGTACATTTGTGGTCATTAACTTATTCATAGCGGTTGTTATCAATAATCTGGATGAAGCGAAAGTTGATCGATTGAAGGAGCTGGAGCAGCCCATGACAAACCAGGAATTGCTAAACGAATTGAAGCAGACTCAGCAATCGTTGGCGCGCCTTGAAGATGTCATCAAACGTTCGGGAAAAGATAACCTTGCATCACCACCGTAATTTTACGACAAAATATTTATTCCACTAAAGGCTAACTCCCAAACGTTCGATAACCTGTTTGACGATACGTTTGGAAGGATAAAAATGGCCGATAGAGAACTGAATAAAATACTTTATGTCGAAGATGAACCGGACATTGCTCAAGTTGCTAAACTAGCGTTGGAAACTGTCGGTGGATTCAGTATAGAGTCATGCGAAAACGGCAAAGTCGCTTTGGAAAAAGGCCCAGAATTTCAACCAGATCTTGTCCTCATGGATGTTATGATGCCCGAGATGGATGGCCCAACGGCATTAAGAGAAATGCAAAACATGCCGGAAATGCAAAATGTTCCAATTATATTCATGACTGCAAAAGTGCAACCTTCTGAAATTGCCGAATATAAAGAAATGGGTGCTGTCGATGTGATTCCTAAACCATTCGATCCAATGACATTAGCGGATCAAGTTCGTCAGGTTTGGAAAACTTGTTAGGCGTTTTCAGCTTCTCACTTTTTAAACTGGCATAACTCTCGAATAACGATTCTTGTTATTAATCTTGGGCAGATATTGACGCTAGCATATTGGTTGCATTTGTTGTCCAAACTTCTATGTTTTATTCGCCGCATATAAAGGGATAGAGTGCAGTGCTGTATTACGTCTACCGATTTTTGAAACTTTTACTCCTGGGATTGGATTTTTTAATCCTGACCATTTTTCTTTATCTGTTATCATTTCTCCCCAAAAGCTGGTTGTCGGTTTTTTATCCGAAAGCGTTTCGGGTCTGGTGTAAATCATTCGTTCGAGCATTAGATGTGGATTTAAAGCTACATCAGAAAAATCTTCACAAATTGCCTGAGCAATTCATTCTCATTGCAAATCATCCTTCAGCATTCGAGGATATCGGCGTACCTGCCTTGTTTAATGTGTATTCGCTAGCAAAAATAGAAGTCAAAAGCTGGCCGGTTTTTGGGCGAATCAGTGCCGCGGCTGGTACCTTGTATGTGCATCGCGAATCACGAGAATCCCGTAGCGAAGCGGCTAATCAAATTATCAATGAATTAGCTCAAGGCAAAAATATCGCCTTGTATCCAGAGGGTGGTTGTAAAGGTAGGCGAATTTTCGAAGATTTTCGCTACGGTGCGTTTGATATTTCCATGCAAACCCAAATACCTATTATTCCCGTGCTTTTACATTACGAAGCACAAGACGACTTCGAATGGACCGCGCCGCATACCCTCGCACATAAAATTTGGCATTTTTTAACCAGCAAAAACAATCGAGCGAATTATTATGTATTTGATGCCTTATATCCTTCAGATTTTTCCAGCAAAGAAGCATTTATGGAGCATGCACATGGGTTATACTTAAAATGGCAAGCTAAATATTTGGAATAAAAAGGAAAAATCTACGGTTATGCGAGTTAAGGAACCGAGCACAAATGTTTATTTTATCCGTCATGGACAAACAGATTTTCCGTTAGATCGCATCTATTGCGATAATGAGGAAGATCCAGCACTCAACACCAATGGCATTTATCAGGCAAAATCAGCAGCTGTTTGGCTGAAAGATAAAAATATTCGCGCCATTTATGCAAGTCCAGCGCTACGCACACAAATGACAGCTAAAGAAATCTCAGACGTTACAGGTATTGATGTAATTACTCGAAATGAGTGGGTAGAACGACGTTTTGGTATTTGGGAGGGATTGTATTTTCACGAAATTGAAGCGCAATATCCGGACCTATATTTGAAATGGAAACAAGATAATGTCGGATTTAGCCCCGAAGGCGGAGAGAATATCTCTGATGTACTTGAGCGCCTCGACAGCAGTTTGCAGCAAATTTTAGCCAACCACAAAGGTGAAACCATTGCCATCGTTAGCCATGTGGGCCCTATCCGAGTTAGTTTATGCCAGTCCCTCAACATCCCAATTGAGAACTTTCGCCAGATCAGAATTGACTATGCCTCGATAAGTCGAGTTGATTATGGCGCTACTCGAAATAATTTAATCTCTATTAATTCATATAATTATTCATAATTCAGCCTGTTGTCAGTTAATGTGCTTAGCCTGTTAACTGACAATAAAAAGTGTATAAATATTATGCAACTGGCCGATATATTAAGCTATAATTAGATGAAAAAACAATCACGCCTATTAAACACAGTATGAGTAAATTCGTGAAATATTTAGTCTTGATAATTGTCGAGAAATCTCGGTAAGTAATTGATTTATCAAGATGTAAGCCGCTTTTCTAGAGGTGAGATTATGATTGCTTATCCTTACCAGAGAATTGTGACGGATTTGACATTACCTGAACAAAATGGTAGATTTTAGTGTTAAAGGGAAGGCGTATATCTTATTTGTGGTGGGGTAGCTGTCTGGAGTGTGGCAGCCTGAACCAAGTAACTCTTTAAAATAAGGGGAATGCTATGCATAAAGGTTTCAAATTAGCTGTACTAGCAAGTGCGCTCTCGATGGCTACGGCCGGGGCTTCTTTTGCTGCTGGCAAAAACGATTTATTGTTCGGTGGTTGGTCGGTAAGTAACGGTGATGTCACAACAGGCGCTGGCTCTGTGTGTGGTACTGGAAGCGGATTCGACTGTAGTATTGTCGCGGAAGGTAAAGGTTTTCGACAAATTCAAGTTAGCTCGCAAGGTGCGCAACCTGTCGATGAGGAAGGTGTTTCTTACATCATGACAATCGTTACTGACCAGGATGCTACGGGTCAATATGGTGACGGTAGTCTTGGTTTCGCTGATGTCAGCTTTGTTCAAATGAAAATCACAACCGGTGGTACCACTTCAGGTAATGTAAATGGTATTTTCTCTGAGCAAGTCATTTCCGAAACTGCTACTGGCTCGGAGTTTACTTCTACCAGTAACATCAGTACTGGTTGGGCAGAAAGCATTGCTGGTGTAACAACTCCGGTTAAAATTGAGCAAACATTAGTAGATTTCGGTGCTGCAGGTACTGGAGATGATTTTAAATCTGGTTTTTACTACAGCAGCTCAAACGACGCTACAACTGGTGCACGTAACGGCTTCATGATGAGTATTGATCAATCAGCTGGTTTAGCTACTGCAACAGATCCTAACAGCGTTAATGATGTACAGGTTTTCGCTTTTAGAGAACGTCAAGGTGCTTTGTTAACTGGAGCAAGTAATGTTTCATTAGGCACTAATTCGACTGTTAGTTGGACTGGTGGTGATGACATCAAAGCTGCGTGGATCGGTCAAAAAATCGCGTTAGGCTCAGGTACTGGTAGTTTAGGTGGTGATTTTGGTTATCTTTCGTTCCAAAACGTAACTACCGATACAACTATTAGTGAGTTTGGATTTGCTGCTACTAATGCCGACAGTGCGCGTGTATGGAATGAGGCGTTTGTTGTTCCAGGTCCTTCAGATGGTACAACAATGGATATTCCGTGTCTTGCTGATCCATCTGGTGTGAATTGTTAATATTCTTTAATTAGCAATGCAGCAACAAACTAAAAAAAGGAAGGCCTTGGCCTTCCTTTTTTTATAGGGTTAAATTTTATTCGTTTTAGTCGTGACATCAAAAGTGCATTGTCATTTATGATTTTCGTGAGCGGTAAATGATAATGCTAGCTGGAATTTCTCTAGAGTTTAATTGCTCGTAAATTAGGGTTGAAATGAAGTAATCTTTCCTTCTTATTTGATTTTGTAATCCTCCAGAAAAATTTATACCTGAAAACTAGTTGTTAGTTTTCAGGTATAAATGTCAAACATAACACCTGATGCTTTTATATAAATCTTTGATTTGCATTATTTCTCTTGAAAAGCAGCGATCATTTGTCTAACATAAACTAACAAATGTTATAATTATTGCTTGCCCGCTTTTTAACTTCCATTGCTTGTGTAAGTGGAATTAGAAACGACATAATATTTGCATTACTTGAAGTAAACAAATAATAGTTTGCTTGTTTTTTAGAGACATTTTTCGACGGAGCTTGCCAAAAAAATTATTCTTGGTTCGGTTCGCAGGAATGTTATTTAGTAATCGATTAAGATAAATGAAATTCATCATTGAATCGAGTCATGTTCCTTTTTGATATTCGTGTGTTGAATTGGTTTGAAGTGAATTGGATGGTGCATTAGGTTTATGTTATTTTATTCATGTATTATTCAGCACGAATGTGTTTAGTATCTGTGATACCGTTATTTAAAATTCATCATGTTGGTTTTCGTTCAATTTGTTTTGAATTTGCCCGCTATTTTGAATGAATTAACCATTAAATTTAAGGAAGTAATTTGATGCATTCATATTTTGTGTTGTGCCTGCGGTTGCTGAGTTTGGCGCTATTTATGTTCTCCATTTCCACAATAAGTTTTGCAGAAGAAAGTCCAAATGAAGCAACAGCACAACCTCGCAAAATAACCGGGCACGACATTGTTACGCAATGTGATAATAAATATCCTGGTGAAAATCAAAAATCACAATTGAGTATTACTTTGACAGATAAGTCGGGTAATGAACGTAAAACGATTTATTATCGTTTGTGGAAAGACATGAAAGGCGAGGATGAAATCTTCGATAAGATGTTACTTTTCACCATGTATCCACCCGATGCTAAAGGAGCTGGATTCATGCGTTGGGCTTATGTGCCTGAAGCGGAAAAAAATGCCGAGCAGTGGATTTATTTACCTGTCTTGAGAAAAATTCGTCGAGTATCCGTTCGCGATCTGGCGGACAGCTTTTTAGGTTCGGATTTGACTTATGGTGATATTTCCTACAGAGATGTGAATACGGATGATCACAAACTAATTCGAATTGACCGCGACAAAAGTGGGCAGGAATATTTTGTTGTCGTTAGTACGCCGAAAGATAGTGATTATCAGTACAGCAAAAAATTATCCTGGTATTCGAAAACAGCAGATGCAAACGCTTGTGTGAAAGTCAGAGTAGATTATTACGATCGAAAGGATGTTTTCTTAAAACGCCAGCTACTCAAATGGCAAAAAGTGGATGATGCCTGGGTTTGGGATAAAGTATTTGTGCAAAATGTGCAAACATTCCACAAGTCTTTTTTTGAAGTAGAAAAAGTAAAAATAAATACCGGTGTGTCAGACGAATGGTTTACTGAGCGAAAGTTGAGGCAAGGTATAAAATAAAATACCATTTGAATAACCCAAATAAAAAGGCCGACTCTTTTAATAGCGTCGGCCTTTTTATTTGGTGTGGGTATAGAAAATTCGTAGTTTAAAGTTTAGGCAAATTCACGCATAATAAATAAAGTCACTCTATATCTAAAGACGTAGTGAGTTAAATCGTGCTTTTCAAATAATTCGCACAAATTAAATGACTATTACACTGCATCAAATCACAGTCTTTTAAGAGTGATATGCAACGACAATCTTTTGGGGAAGAGGAGTCAGCGATGAGCAGAAAAATAAAATTGTTTAGTCTGATTATATTACAATTCACTTTATCAAATATTTTTGCTGCTGATGTGTTCAATGGGCGCGAAGTATATTTAAGAGAATGCATGGCTTGTCACGGTGCTGCGGGCGAGGGAAATATGCCCGGCATGCCAAATTTTAAAGAAGGGCAGACGTTATTCAAAACTGATAATGCGCTGATAGATGCGATTCGTGATGGTAAAGGTATTATGCCGGGCTTTAATGGTTTATTGACCGATGATGATATACGCGATGTGGCAGCTTACATAAGGACGTTTTTGTGATCTTTAAAAGACTGCGTTTTGTTTTCATCTTTATTTTAAGCATTAGTGCTTGTTCCAGTGATTCTCAGCAGGAAAACCCAAAGTCAGGAGCTCAATCGCGTGATCTTCCTGAAACCAATTACGTTATTAAAGAAACGTTCAATGTGGGTCGTGATGTTTTTGTTCGTGCTATGTCGGTTGATAGCACGTCTGAAAATCTTTGGGTCGGAACATCAGTCGGTGCATTGCAGATTAATTTAAAGGATGGGGACGTAAAACAAACTTTCACTCGCGACAACGGGCTTGCTAACGAATATGTTTTCGCCACTTTTGTTGATTCGAAAGAGAATGTTTGGTTTGGCACCAATGGTGGTGGAATTTCACGCTATCAGTCGGGCGACTGGAAATCATTTTTCCCTATGCATGGATTGGCGGATTATTGGGTTTACTCATTTGCTGAACAAACATCGCAAGCTTTGTGGATTGGAACCTGGGCGGGATTAAATCGCTACGATTATCGAACGGGAAAATTTGAAACTTACCTCAAAGAGCTAGTGAATGAATGGGTTTATGGTCTGGATGTTGACTCGAAAAATCATTTATGGGTTGGCACTGAAGGTGGGGTAAATATGTATGATGGCTCAAAGTGGCATGTCTGGACTAATGATGATGGTGTTGGCGCGGACAATTCTCAGCAATTACCGTTTAGCGCAAATACTGGACTAGGTACTCGCTCACGTCATAATTTATCTGTCTTGGTGAATGGTGAGGAAAGTTACAATCCCAATTACATATTCTGTGTGAAAGTTGCCGGTGATGATTCAGTCTGGGTGGGAACCTGGGGTGGTGGTGTCAGTTTCTTTAACGGTAAAAATTGGCAAAACCTGACGAAAGCCGATGGCTTAGCTGGCAACATTGTTTACAGTATTGCCATTGATAGTGAAGGCGTGTTTTGGTTTGGGACAAATAATGGTGTTAGTCGTTATGATGGCTCACATTGGCAAGCATTCGGGAAAGCCGAAGGCTTGTTGGATAGCCACGTTTATTCTTTAGTGAGTACGAAAATGGGGAAAATCTGGGCCGGAACACGGCACGGAGTTTCAGTTATCGAAAAATTATAATCTGTTCTTGTTCTCTCTGTTGGTTATAATGACGGATTCATTTATTGTATTGTCGCTATAAAAAAACCAATCTGGGAGCGTTCTGTGAAGCTGGAATTAAAGCATTTTTTGGCCATTTTTATTATTTCTGCGGTAGTTGTTACTGCTGCTTATATGATGGGCCGTTCCCAGGGCGAAAAATCAGCAAATAACCAGTCTTCGGCGGCGGTTGAAAAACAACCGGCGCCAGTTTCAAAACCCGCCACATTGCCTTCTGGCCATCCACCTATGCCTAGTGCCCAAGTCTCAGTCACACAAAATCCAACAGCCAAATCTTTATTACCAGAGTCCAAGTTTTCGCATTTTCGAGTGGGTAATCGTAATGTCAAAGGTATGCTAGCTGATGGCAACCTGGTTTGGGTTGGCACGTCGGGTGGCGTAATACGATATGAATTGGAAACTGATAATTATAAATTATTTGATGTGAGCAATAAGAGTTTACTTTCAAATGGTGTTTTTCATGTCAGTAAATTGGATGAAAAAATCGTCGTTGGCACTTATGGTGGTGGCATGTCAATTTACGATCCTGCAAACAATAAATGGCGTAATTATAATATTCCTGATGGTTTGGCTGATCAGTTTGTTTATGATGTACAAAAAGTTTCCAACGGTGATATCTGGATTGCAACCTGGTCAGGCGCTAATCGAATTATAGATGGCGAACTTGAAAACCCGGAAAAGTGGGAAACCTATAATGTGGAAAACACAAAAGGCGGTTTACCTAATGATTGGGTTTATGGTCTGGAAGAAGGTAAAAATGGCGAAATGTGGTTTGCGACAGAAAATGGTTTAGCGCGACTCGCCGATGGAAAATGGCAAAACTGGCAGCATGAAGATGGTCTTGGTACAGAATACGAACAGGTTAAAGATGATATAAAATTTTCTCGCGACCCAGGCAATGCCTCACGTCATCATGCTCAGCAAAAACAAGAGCAAGGTTTATCTCGCGTAAATGTGGCATACAACCCAAACTATATCGTATCGTTGGAAGTTGATAATGATGGCAATGTTTGGTGTGGCACCTGGGGTGGAGGTTTAGCTCGGTTCGATGGCGAACAATGGAAAAACTTTTCTACGCATGACGGATTACCGTCCAACCATGTGTTTATGTTGTATAAAGATAAGCAAGGTGCAATTTGGGTAGGTACCAGTCATGGCTTAGCAAAAGTTGAAGGCGAGCGTTTTAAAGTCATCACTCGAAAAGATGGCTTATATGCAGATAATGTTTTCTCCATGGCCAATGCTTCGGACGGCAGTATTTGGGTTGGCAGTTTTGGTGGCGTTGCGCGCATTCTTAATCAGATTTAAAAAATTCTCACGATGATTCATTCAAGGCATGCATTTCTTTTTAAATGGCATGCCTTTTTTCTTTTGTTATTTTCTCTTGTCGCTTGTGATAGCGAGCAATCTCCTCTTCAGGAAAAGACCTGGATTCCTGGCTGGCAACAAACCAGTGAAATGACCATAGCCCGCGCTGGTGCTGCCGTTGTTTCATATAATAATCGTGTCTACATGATCGGTGGTGTGGATGGTAAGAACTTTCTTCGTTCAGTGGAAATGTCCGAAGTTCAGCATGATGGTTCTTTATCATCTTGGAAAGTTGTCAGTAATATGCCAGAAGCTCGCGGTTTTATCTCAGCGGTTATTCATAATGCCAGAGTATATGTTGTTGGTGGGGGTAACGGGCCTTATGGAAAAAATCTGCTCAACTCTGTGGTTAGTGCACCACTACTCAAGAATGGTATGCTGGGTGACTGGCGAGAAGAAAAAGAAAAAATGCTCGCTCCCAGGCGATGTTCAAAAATTATTAGCGACGGCAATTCGTTATATGCACTAGGGGGATTTGGTGGTGCTTTGCTTGATACGGTTGAATCGACTGCCTTTAAAGCAAATGGCGAATTGGATAAGTGGCGCATGCAGAATAATCGTCTAACAATTCCACGTTATGTCAATGAAGTCAAAAAAGTTGGCGATCGAATTTTCGCACTCGGTGGCCACCACCAAAGTAAAGGTGTGGGAATTAATCAGATTGAGTTTGCCTCACTAAAACATCAGCCGTTAGTTTGGAAGCAGACAACGCCAATGTTACAAGGGCGTTATGCATTTTCCAGCGCTGCATATCGCAATCATTTGTACGCTATGGGCGGTATCAGTGGTAGCGAATATCTTAACAGTATTGAAAGGCTGAATATTAATGATGATATTCCATTAGAAAGCTGGAAGAAAAGTTCAAACTTGCCGGAATTTATGGCAAATTTTACTACAATACTAATTGGCGACCGTATCTATTTGTTAGGTGGTTCAACACGCTACAAGTATATGACAAGTGTTTGGTATGCGGGATTTAACAAAGCAGGTGATGTTGGCTTTCAGGGTACTCAAGCTCAATTGCGAGACTATCAAGAGTCTATGCAACACCAACAATCCACTGAAAGTGAATTGCCGAATAACGCCACCGTAAAACAAGTGATTGAAACAGAAGCTTATACTTATATTCTTGTGGGTCAACAAGGAGATGAGCTTTGGCTTGCTGCGCCGAAGATGAAAATATATACAGGCGATCGCATCAAGTACAGTGAAGGCGTGTATATGTCTAATTTTTATAGCAAGACATTGCAGCGAAGTTTTGCAAAGATCGTATTTGTTGGTACGGTTTTGATCGATCAAGCTGTGAGTGAGTAGCCGTAAGCAGATGTGGTGTAATGTTATTGCTAAATTCTGATAGGCCGTTGTAACAACCGTTGTTGAGAGTATTCTATATATTATTAAGTTACTAATTTATTAAAACTTTATTCAGGTGTATCGGTGGATGTTAGAAGTAATAAATATAAATGACTGACCAATACCAGAGAATGACTGAATGCAAAGCTTGAGTACCAGACTAGCGGTCATAATTTCCAGCATAATTCTTGTGCTGGTTGTCTTGTTGGCTGTTTGGATTGATCGTGTATTAACTCAGGCTATTCAGGAGCAGGGCGTCGAGCAAGTTGATGTGCATGCGCAGTCTTTGCTGGGTAGCCTGAAAACACTCATGCTAACAGGTAATGGCACTCTGGCCAGAGAATGGCTTGATCGCTTGCATGGCGTTGGTGGCATTGAAGATATTGAAGTGATTCGTCGAAATGGCGAGCCGGCTTTTACCGACTTAGCGACAGTAGAAAAAGTAAACGAATATCTAGGGCAGCCCAGGTTTCAGCGAACAATACGAAAACACAACGACTTTAAACCGGTTCCGGAACAAACGCTCAAAAAAGTCATCAGTGGGCAAGTGGCTCACGACTTATCTCACCCAGGTGTCTTCACTGTAGTTTTACCCATACAAGCGGACGTGGAGTGTCTTGCCTGCCATGGTTATGATGATACTTTGTTACGTGGTGCTTTAAAACTCTCGGTTTCTACGCAAGCGACCACTCAGCGCATCAGCAATATGAAAGCACTGCTCTGGTTTGGGGCAGTATTTTTAATTGCTGCTTTGGTGCTTGCTGTTTGGTTTTCCATGCGGCAAAGCGTTATCAAACCCATTGCTGCTTTAAGAAAAGCAATTATGTCGTTTGGTGAAGGTAACCGAATGGTTAAACCGCCGGTGGCGAGCAATGATGAATTAGGTGACTTGGCCAATGTGTTTGCCACCATGCAAAAAGATATCAACACATACGAGGCTAGAATTCGTGCAGTGATGGATAATGTTATGGATGGCATTGTAACCATAACCAACGATGGCATTATTGACGCTATCAATCCTGCGATGGAGCATATATTCAACTATCAGGCACAAGAGTTGATTGGTCGCCACATTGATATCCTCATTCCTGAAGAGAAACTAAATGAAACATTTTTGCTTCAGGATGTTGTTGGTAATTCAAAAAATGTATTGGTAGGTGTCGCCAGAGAAATAACGGGACGAAAAAAGAACGGTTCCTTATTCCCAATGGATGTGGCTGTTAGCGATATGCGCATTGAAGACAAGCGGTATTTCATTGCCATCGTTAGAGATATAACCAGTCGAAAGGCAAGAATTGCTGCCTTACATTATCAAGCCATGCATGATGCCTTGACGGACCTACCTAACCGCACTTTATTGCTGGATCGTTTGCAACAAGCTATACATGCAGCGGAAAGAGATAATACGCAATTAACATTGGCTTTGATTGATCTGGATCGATTCAAAGAAGTGAATGATACGCTGGGTCATCACGTCGGTGATAAATTGCTTCAGCAGATTTCAAAGCGACTAAAGCTAATCTTGCGCGAGTCTGACACCGTCGCGCGACTGGGTGGCGATGAATTCTGTTTGTTATTAACAGCAGCAGATACAGCTAAGGCCATGTTCATTGCGCGAAAAATTATTAGTGCGGTGGAAAAAACAATTTATATTGAAGGTCATGGGTTATCGGTTGGCGCCAGTTTGGGTTTGGCAACGTATCCGATACACGGGCAATCGCCATTACTACTTTTACAAAGAGCGGATGTTGCTATGTATGTGGCAAAACGTGGTAATAAGGGATTTACGGTTTATGATCCCAATGCTGATCAGCACAGTTTAAGGCAGCTCGCCATCGGGTCGGAATTAAAAGATGCCATTGAAAACGACCAGTTGACTTTATATTACCAACCCAAAATTGACTTAAAAGATTATGCGGTTTCAGGTGTCGAAGTTTTATTGCGTTGGCGACATCCACAGCACGGTTTGTTACTGCCTGACGAGTTTATTCCTTTAGCGGAACAAACCGGATTAATCCGCTCCTTAACGATTTGGGTTTTGCATAACGCCTTAAAAGAGTGTCAGCGTAACGCAAAGTTGGGTCGCGAAATTAATATGTCGATCAACTTGTCCATGAAGAACTTGGCGGACCTGAGTTTTATTGATGAGATACTCAGCATTCTGAATCAATATGAAATCAGTTCGGGACAATTAAAATTAGAAATTACCGAGTCATCGCTGATGGAAAATCCCGGCGATGTGATAAGTGCGTTAAACTATTTAAACGATCGAGGATTACGAATATCAATCGATGATTTTGGTATTGGTTATTCCTCACTAACTTATTTACAACAATTGCCCGTAAAAGAATTGAAGATCGATAAGTCGTTTGGTCTATCACTCTCTGAAGATAATAATAGTGCGGTTATCGTTAGATCGACTATCGATTTGGCGCATAAATTAGGTTTGCAAGTAGTTGCTGAAGGTGTTGAAAGCCGTGAAACGCTGGAGTTATTGGAAAAGCTAGGTTGTGACCAAGTGCAAGGTTTTTATTTGGGTCGGCCAATGCCCATGCAGGAAATGCTTGACTGGGTGGAAGAAAGCGAGTGGCGAGAAGAGCGTGAAGACTTATTGGTCTGAATGCTTAATTCTCTAAAAATACTTCAAAGGGCTCGGCTTCAACTGGGCGAATAATCTCGACTTTGCGAAAGAATTGATCAACAATATAAATTTTACCGTTTTCATCCACATCAATACCTGCAGGTAAACTGTATCGACCTGGTCCTCCTGCGGTGGCGCGATTGCCGAGAAATAACAATAACTCACCTTGCGGATTAAAAATCTGCACGTTGCCAAATGCTGTGTCAACAACGTAAAAGTTTCCGTCTTTATCTGTGGCAATGCCTTTTGGTCGAGAGAACTGACCGCTGCGTCGGCCAATATTGCCGAAGCTACCAAGAAATTCTCCATTTTTGGCAAGTTTTTGTACTCGAAAATTACCGGAATCGACTACATATAAAGTGCCATCCGGTGCTGTGCTGGCTTGCAAAGGAATATTAAATTCCTCATCACCGCGCCCTCGCTTGCCGATGCTTGTTAGATGTTTGCCGCTGATTCTGTCAAACACCTGAACCTGGTGTTCGTCGGACTCCAATCCGCCAGTATCCACAACATACAATTTATTTGATGTGGGATCAGTGGTGGCACTTACCGGTCGGTTAAAGATTTTTTTGCTGCCAATGGCGCGTTTAAAATTACCCTGTAAATCAAAAACCACTACACGTTGCGCGGTGATATCTGCAACAAAAATTTCTTCTTCTTTGCTGATATCAATGCCCAGTGGTTTTAACAGTTTACCTTTACCTTCAGCACCAATCATTTTGACTTTACGATTGATTAGATCAAACATCATGATGGCGCGTTGCTGAGTGTCAGTTACATAAACTTTGCCCTTGTAAGCAGCAACACCATAAGGTTTACCAAGACCCAGCGCAGAGGTTCTGGCGCCGGTTGCAACTTCTCTTAATTTATCAGCGAAACTTGGTTCGGCAATATTGCCGCTGCTTTTTAAGGTTGCTTCGTAAATAAAGCGGGCTTCTGCAGGCGGTGGCGGGTAAACCGGCGGCTCAGGTTTTTGAATTTTCGGCGCAGAGGCGCAAGCACTTAAAAGTACAACCGATACCGCAAGCGCTAGTCTGTGAGTTTTGCGAATTATTTGGTGTGGCATGTCTGGCAGAGCACGTCAGAATTTGCTCGCAAAAATAAGTCTTTTGATGGGTCATGAACATTATGGCAGCTGGCACACTCAACGCGGCCTTCATAAAGTTTTACGCCATTTTTAAAACCATTTGGTGTATTTGGTCGGCGGTAATCTTCGTCTGCGCGTAGTAAACCAGCAAAGCGCATGGAAACCGGATGGTCGTTGCGTAAATCTGTATCAAGGTGTTTGATGGCAATATCATGCGCAACTCTACCGTTATGACATTTACCACAACTGATCGTGTTGTCCTGGGCATTAATACGCATATGCATGGCGGTATCTTGTGTTACATCAAAAGATTCAGGTTTATGTACAACCATATCGACGGCCATTGTGCCATCGTGGCAGGATAAACATAATAAAGTAATGGGGCTGGGTGTATTGGTTTTGGAATCCAGATACCAGCTGTCGTAAAGCTCGAAAGAATCTGCGGCTGACTGATAACGGTTCCAGCCTTCTATTGCACCTTGGGCAATGGAGTCGGTATCTGCTTGCTCGGGTGGAATATGACAATAAACACAAGGGTTGCCGTAATCAGAAAATGCGACTGTGGGCATGGCAACCACACCGGCGCGATCATTGAGGCCGGTAAAATCATGTTTGGAACCTAAAATAGTATCGTTTGTACCTTGAACAGGATCGCCAATAATTGTTTCGCTATGGGTAATGCTTATCCAGATTAATCCGGAAAGCGCCAAACAGGCTATAAGACCAAGCCTTACAGGTTGTCTGATGTATTGATTAATTAATTTTCTAACATCCATGAAGCAAACCCTGGCGATTCATTTGTTATCATACTGATGATGTGTAGCGCGTGATATATCCCGGTTTTATACATTGCTTAATTCATTGTCCGGACTTTATCTTTACCTAAGCAATTGAAAGATATTTTAAAGCCCATTAGGTTAGCGTAAAACAGCTAAGGGTGCCAGAGTAAAAAACAAAAACTTTACAGTCAATTCATTAGGTTTGTGTCATTCACTTGATGGCAAGTTAAACTTGCGTTACATTTTTATCTGCCGAACAAATTATAAGCAAATATATTGAGGCTACATGCTAAAAAAATCGGGAATTCTGTTGTGTTGTTTATTGTTTACGCAAGCTGTACTTGCAGAAGATGCGGATTATTCCCACATCTATCACAAGCAATGTGCAACTTGTCACGGCAATGAAGGTGATGGCAAAGGCCGGGCAGGCGCAACATTGTCACCAGTACCAACTGATTTTACCAGCCAACAAAGTAAGACATCACTTACGGCAGAAAAAATAATTGCAGCCATTCGCAATGGTAGCCCTGGCACCGCTATGGCTGCTTATGGGCGCCGATTTAACGAAGCTCAAATTCGCGGTTTAGCAGAATATATTCGTAAAGAATTTATGGGTGACAAAACACTCGTTGCTGAAACTGCTCAGGCCGATGTTTTAGGCAAAAAAATATACGCTGATAATTGCTCTGCCTGCCATGGTGATAATGGTAATACAGCGGTTTGGGCAAAAAATGGTTTGAATCCGCCGCCGAGAAATTTCACGGCTGATCGTGCACGGAAAGAATTATCCCGTGGTCGTATGATTGCATCCATAACACATGGCAGACCGGGTACAGCAATGATGCCGTTCGCATCGCGATTAAGTAAATCAGAAATTGAAGCGGTGGTTGATTATATTCGTGAAGACTTCATGAAGATTAGCACGGCACGGCAAAAAATGACTTCTCAAAAAACACCAGCTGTTGAACAGATTGCAGAACATGCAGATGTAAATATGCAGGCTGAATTTAGTCAAGGCCTAACGGGCAACTATGAAGCGGGTAAAACCTTTTATCAGTCCAACTGCTTTACCTGTCATGGAAAGAAAGGTTTGGGGGACGGCCCGCGCGCGCATTTTAATGTGCCTCGACCCAGGAATTTCACCTCGGAGGCTTCACAATCAGTCTTTAATCGTCCACGTTTATTCACCGCAATTTCGCAAGGTAAGCGTGGCACAGTTATGCCTGCCTGGTCTGCTGTTTTAAGCGATCAGCAAATTGCGGATGTTGCCGAATACGTTTTTCAGGCATTCATCCAGGAAACTAAAAAAAAACTTTAAATGAAAGCCAGCAGTTCGAGTTGGGGCAACAGGTTTATAATTATCGATGTTATTTTTGCCATGGTTATTCTGGTAACGCCAAAACATTGGCAAGTTCGTATCTCACGCCACCACCTGTTGACTTTACCGCGTTAACGCCGCAAGAACTCAGTGTCTACGCCATGCGTCAAGCGATATTAAATGGCAAAACTGATACTGCCATGATGTCCTTCAAATTCCTGTTATCATCTGAAGAAGTGGAGGCGGTTATTTATTTTGTGCGCGAGGCGTTTATGGCTAACAAGATGCTCAACACAAAATATCATACCGAGGAAAACGGCTGGTTCGAACATCAGCGATACGCCATTGCCTATCCCTTTGTGAGCGGTGAAATACCATTAGATACAGCATGGGAGGATTTGACCGAACAGCAACGAAAGGGGAAGCAGCTCTATTTAAATGCTTGTGTTAGTTGTCATGACCGGGCAAAAGTGAATAATGAAGGCGTTATATGGGAAGGTTTTCCATTATCCTGGCCACGCAATGCTTATGACCACAAAAAAGATAATCCTATTGATGCCTTGAGTCAGGCATCACCTTATCATATTCATGATATAGAAGTTCTTTATACCCCCGCCTCGGAAGCTGAAAAAAAAGGCCAGAAAATCTTCAAGGATAATTGTACGTTTTGCCATGCAAATGATGGCTCGGGGAAAAACTGGATAGGTCAGTTTATTGAACCCCATCCACGTGATTTTACTCGCGTGTCTATTCAAAATAACTATACAAAACAGTCGCTTAAAAATAGCATACAGTTTGGTGTAAAGAATACAGCCATGCCGGCATGGCGATATGTACTCACTGAGCAGGAAATTGACGACGTTATTGCTTACATGTGGCAAAAATTCAAGTGATGCATTAATCGTCAAAATATTATTAATATAATGATTTGCTTAATAAACTTGTTAGCTTGACAGTTGTTAACTGCATCGCGCATATTTACGACAGGCTGATTTGGAAGGGGGGGCAGTTTAATCTTCCTGGTCGACTAAAAAAATAAAAATATTACTGCAGTTGTGGGGGGATTCTCATTGTCGGTGCTGGTTTCTCGATCGTAATTCCGTGCAATATTCATCCAGTCGCACCGCGGTAAATTTTCATTTTAAATTTTTTTTAGCTTCATACTATTTGAAGAGGAGTTGAGTATGAAAAACCGGGTATCGGCCACAATATTGTGGTGTATTTCATTTACGATCTTTTTGGGGTGGGGGACTGTAAACGCGGCTGAAGACAAGCCGTTTGCGGAAAAACATTTAGTATTGCAAATTAGTGATCCAAATCCTTTCAAACAAACCTTGGTGCTGAATGTTGCAAGCAACGTATTAAAGCACTACGGACCTGATAAAGTTGATGTGGAGATTGTCGCTTTCGGACCAGGTTTACGCTTATTATTTGCGGATAACGCAAATGTAGGACGTATTCAGGGACTGGCTGCCAATGGCGTACGCTTTAGTGCGTGCAGCAACACAATGAAAAATGTCACCAAGCAATTGGGACAAGCGCCTGAGTTGAACAAATTTTCCAAGCCGGTTGCGGCAGGTGTTGTTCAGATTATTGATCTGGTAGACAAAGGCTATACCCTGGTTAAACCATAACCAGCAAGTCTTTACGTGTATCAAGATTAGGTGAATTGTGTAAGGAGATAATTTAGTGAAAATTTCAAAAAGTAAACTAGGCCTGGCTGCGGCAGCGGTGGCTGGTACACTAACGTTAGGTTTAACCACAACTCAACAAGCTGAAGCATCAAACTGGTTAATGTTGCAAGGGACTGAAAAGAGTGGTGCGGTAGGTCGTGCGAAAGTTTGGGGGTTTATACAGCCGGAAGTACAGATGACCGATGGTACTTTAGTACCTGCAGGTAAATGGAAAGGCTCGAAAATGCAGCCTAACATGCTACCGCCGGACTTAAAAAGTCGTGCATCATTTAATATACGTCGTGCGCGTATTGGTGTTCGAGGTCAAGGATTTCCTCTCGATAATAAAACCAATTATTTTATATTAGCGGAGTATGGTCACAATGGTGTTAATGTTCCTGGTGGCGGCGGCGGTGCAACTTACTTAACAGATGCCAGCGTGACCTTAAACCACTTACCCTATGCTCGTGTGCGCGTTGGTCAGTTTAAAACACCGGGATCTGAAGAAGGTTTACAAGCCATTCATGTGTTTGACTACATAAATTTTACCAGTGTTACGGATCAACTTTTACTAGAGCGTTTTGCTGATGGTGATGGTTCAGGTACTGTAAATACCCCAATTACAGCGAAAGCTGGTGCTGTAAATAAGCCGAATGGTGGTGTAGGTGCGTTTCGCGATGTGGGTGTTCAATTGTTTGATACGATTAAACAGGGCGATATGGAATATGCATATGCAGGCATGATCGGTAACGGTAACGGTATCAATCGTCAGGACAATAACGGTGCCAAAGATATCTACGGTTATTTCTCTGCCGAAAAAGTGTTTGGTGGCAAAGGGCCTCGTCGTGAAGGCTTAAAAGGATTTGCATGGTTTCACAAAGGTGAACGTACGTTAACAACCGAAAATCCTGGCGATTATGACCGTGATCGCAGTGGTCTTGGTTTTACTTTTCGTAAGGATAAATACCGTGCTGCAGGTGAATATATCAAAGCCAGTGGCCTGATTCGTAATGGTACAGATGGGGCAGCTGCGGTGGGTTCTACAAGTACAGATGGCGTTAATTCGTCTGTAAACTATGAAACCGACGCTGAAGCTAATGGCTGGTATATCCACGGCGGCTATATGGTAATGAAGAACCTTGAGCTGGATTTCCGTTATGACGTATTAAATCGAATCACCGATAACGCAGCAAAAGAGCGTAAGTTTTCTACCGCAACAATTGGTGCGCAATACTTTATTAACAAGAAAACTCGTTTGGTGTTTAACTATGAGTTCCGTAATATGGAAGTGCCTAATCCAGGAGCGATTGAATCTTCTTTGATCGCACAAGGTGGCACGGCTGGCCAGGCAGCTGCAATGAAAAATGCAGCATTGGATAATGCTGACGGGTTAGACGATCGCATCTCAGTCCAACTATTAGCCATCTTCTAATCCTTACACCAGTTCGGTCCGATAAAAACCCCGGCATCACTTACCGGGGTTTTTTTATTTACGTACAACGAGAAATTGTGTAAAACCGTGGTCATAGTGTTCAATAGATTAAACAAAAAGAAGCTCAGCAAATGATTAAAGTAGGCGTAGTAGGTGGAACCGGTTATACCGGTGCGGAATTATTAAGATTGTTAGCCCTGCATCCAGATGTGTCCTTGCAGGTGATTACCTCGCGCTCGGAAAATGGTTTGCGGGTATCTGATATGTTCCCTAATTTACGCGGTCATGTGGATATTGCGTTTTCCGAGCCGGATATCAAAACACTGGCGCAGTGCGATTTGGTGTTTTTCGCGACGCCTAATGGTGTAGCTATGAAAATGGTTCCGGAATTATTAGCTGAGAATGTAAAAGTCATTGATTTGGCGGCGGATTTTCGTCTGAAATCAGAAAAAAGCTGGGAGCAATGGTATGGCATGCCACACGCCTGCCCGGAATTATTACAACAAGCGGTATACGGCTTGCCAGAATTGCAGCGAGAAGCGATAAAAACCGCTGAGTTGGTGGCAAATCCCGGCTGTTATCCGACTACCGTGCAGTTGGGGTATGCGCCATTGCTAAAACATGGCCTGATTGATGCTAAAAATTTGATTGCCGATTGTAAATCCGGTGTGAGCGGTGCGGGGCGAAAAGCACAAGTTCCGCATTTATTGGCGGAATGTTCAGAAAGTGTAAAGGCCTATGCTGTGCCGGGGCACCGCCATCACCCTGAAATTATTCAAGAATTACAGGTGTTTAACAAAGAAGTCGGGTTGCTGTTTGTGCCGCATTTGATGCCTATGATTCGAGGCATGCATTCCACTTTATATGCCACGCTGCTCAATACTGATATGGATTTGCAATCACTATACGAAAATCATTATGAAAATGAAGTGTTTGTGGATGTTTTACCCGCTGGTGCACATCCTGAAACCCGTAGTGTCAAGGGTTCGAACATGTGTCGAATCGCCATTCATCGTCCAAATGATGGTAATAATGTGGTGATCTTGTCAGTTATTGATAATTTACTAAAGGGTGCAGCCGGACAGGCGATACAAAACATGAATATAGTATTTGGGCTGGGGGAGTCCATAGGATTAGAAGGCATCGCGCTTTTACCGTAAGTCATTACTGAGTATTTGTCGCAGAATAGGGCTATTGAGCTTGTTTGTATAAAACATTGCTGGGATCAGACAATTTGCATTTTATACAGCTGAAATAACCCCCTTAATAATAAATAAATGGGTCAAAATCCCGGGATTGGGTTTTAAAAAAGATGAAATCGGGAAGTATGGTGGTTCGTCACCACTCACCTATGTATGGGCGCGTGGTTTTTGCAATTACCTTAACAGTCATTGCTGCAGCTGGTTGGGGGTTATACCAACTGGGGCTGTATAACGCCGGTTTTAACCGGCACGATGCAGATGAAAAACAGATGCAACTTGAGCAGCATGTGGCAGATTTGCAGTTGGAAAAAGCGAATTTGCGTGATCAGGTTGCTTTGGCGTCAAGGTCGCAGCAGGTTGATAAGCAAGCGTATCAACAGGTGAATGATAATCTCAAGTCACTCCAGCAGGAAATCCTGGAGTTGCGAGAAGAAGTGAGCTTTTATCGCGGTATTGTATCACCCATGGAAAGCTCGGCCGGTATCCGCATAAACCGCTTTAAAGTTGAACAAACCGGCGCGGAGAATATTTTTCACTATAATATGGTGTTGACGCAGGTTTTAAAAAATGATCGTTCTGTACGCGGTAAAGTGAAACTGTTCATTAATGGTATACAGAATGGAAAACCGAAAAAGTTAAAGTTTAAGCAAGTATCTGGCGCGAAATCCGCTTATCTAGAGTTCAAGTTTCGCTACTTCCAGAAGTTTGAAGGTGACATAGTTTTGCCAAAAGACTTTTCACCCTTGCAAGTGTTGGTTGAAGTAAACCCGCACAAGCGTAAAAAGATTAATAGTACATATCAATGGCCGAAGGATTTTTCTGAAACTGAAAAAACCGAAGCTGAAGAAAGCTAAGGCAGTGTTGAATAGGTTTGCAGTGTGATTTTGAACGCTGTAGAACGCTTGTTCAGCGCTTGCCTGGAATGAGTAACCGATTTAACTGAAAGAGAGTAGTTTATGGTTTTTACCTGTAAAAAGAAAAATTCCTTAACTATTAACATTTGTGCTGTATTAGGACTGATGTTTTTTTCTGCAAATGTTTTTGCAGACGGGCAAAAATTTTCTTTCAATGACTTCTTCAGTCATCCAATTCCAATCGCCGGTAATTTAAAGTCGCGCCCTCAGTTAAATTTCTCCCAATCGCAAATCGGTGTGGAAGAAGCCTGTAGTCGAATTGCAAATAAGCTAGGCAGTGTTACTTTCAAAGATTGTGATGGATTAACTCATGCAGGTGGGTCTTCCGTTAATGGCATTCCTATTCTGGTAAAAGAATTTCCTCCGCTTGCGAGACGCACGCCTTTAAGTAAAGTGCTTATGATTGGAGGAATTCATGGTGATGAGTTTTCATCGGTTAGTATTGTGTTCAAATGGATGCAAGTGCTGAACAAACATCATTCAGGTATGTTCCATTGGAAAATGGTGCCTGTTATGAATCCCGATGGCTTGTTGCTGAAAAAATCCCAACGTATGAATGTACGTGGTGTGGATTTGAATCGAAATTTTCCAACGCATAACTGGCATGAAGAAAGCCACAATTACTGGATTCATAAAACCAAACGCAATCCTCGTCGTTATCCAGGCCCCGCACCTTTGAGTGAGCCTGAATCACAATGGTTGGCCGGATATATTGCTGATTTTAAGCCAGATATTATTGTATCGATTCACGCGCCTTACGGTATTCTCGATTTTGATGGTCCTTCAACTGCGCCTAATCAACTGGGGCGACTGCATTTGAATCTTCTGGGTACATATCCTGGTTCCTTGGGAAATTATGCAGGATTACACAAACAAATCCCTGTGGTCACCATTGAATTGCCCTATGCTGGTATTATGCCTACTAGAAAGGAAATGCGAGATATCTGGGTGGATCTGATAGGTTGGTTGAGAAATAATGCTATTAATGACACCCGCCAGGTGAATGCGAATAGCCGGGATTCTGATCCGTCCTAATACGACAAGTTTATTGCCCTCCTTTTTTATTCCACCGATGGAAATCGTCTTCGTGCGGTTCTGCTTACACTTTGAGTAATCAATAAAGTACTGTTTGCTGTTTGTCCGTCTAACGCTCGCGTAGAGTTGCTGGTGGAATGATTTTTGGTTGGTACAAAAATGGTGGTAGAGAACGCGCAGATCTAGTGGTGCGGATGCCTGTTTATCTCAAGTCTGCTTGTTGTATGGCATTATTTGTAACCAATCTCTCTAATGCTAGCAATTAACTTTGTAATGCTATTGGCGCCAAATAACAAATACAAAGCAAATATTAACTCCATTAATGTAGAAAATATATAGGCATATGTGTCAATCAAAAACGGAGTTCCACCATTTTCAATACTTTCAGAAAAATAGAGGTATGAAATATGAAAACTAAAGTCGGAAAGAATTTGGAAGAGTAAATAAATTCCCAATGTGCTAAAGGCTACAATTTGTAAATCAGTGCCAGCTAACTTAATTAATAGTAATGTTAAATCTCGAAAACTCATTACTTAAGCTTTGTCATGAATGTTTCGTACGTTTAGTAAATCACTTGCGAGATGACTATTCAGGCAGTTCTTAAATACTCAGTCCACCGAGCCGTTTGGTAACCTGTTTTTTATGCCAGGAAACGCCAAACAAAAAGCCCAGAACTAAAATTACAGTAATTACTCCAAGGGCAATATAAATCAGGTTGGAGCTGGATTCTTTCAGGTTGAGGGTGAGTTCATTGTTATCAGATTTTTTTATATTATTTAAATTTGCAGATCTTGTTTTTAAAGACTGCACTTGTTCAAGTAACGCTTGATTGTCTTTCTCCAAATCTGAAATGGTTTGCTTTAATTGATTATTTTCTTCTGCATTACTGGATGATTTTGCGTTCTCTAACTCTTTTATTTTTGACTCAAGTGTATTTAATTGAGACTTTGCTTCTTTCCATTTTGTAAGATAGGGTTTGTTTTTACTTAAATATGCGCTTTTTACCCAACCCTCGATGCCGCTTGCGGTGCGCACTTTAGCATAGCTGCCTTTTTTAGAAATCAATTCCAGTTTTGTGCCTGATTTTGCGACCGTTAATGAAGGTACCTTACTATTGGGTTCGGCTCTTATACCCACGCGCAAGGTATCACTCACATAAAGTGTTTCTGCAGCGGCAGAAAGTGGCAATATGCAAATTAACGGGATAATCAAGTGTTTTTTCATTGTCGTTAACAATTGTTTTTCCATGGCTATGCGTGTTTCTTCCTGGGTGTTTCGACACTTTGTCTGAATAAATTCAGTTTAATGCCCAATACTTTGACCTCATTCACAGAATTTATTGTGTCTGAAAAAAACTCTGATGAATTACGGCTGCTTTCATATACAGCCTGTGCTAGGTATTTAGCAATCAGCAATATGATCGGCAGCTCACCGGAAAATATTAAGTTTTCTTTTAATTGAAAGTGGATTGATTGAGAATGACACCCCATTAATCAGGGAGATTTCGCTTTGCGCCAAATGTGTACTATTTTTAAGCTTTCGGAGAGGATTTTGCTTAATTTGAGAGACTCAGTTTAAAATAGCTTTTTGAATTAGTTCAGTCGTTTCTGATTTTTATTTTTGTTTTAAATAAATTTAACTCGATAAGAAAGTTGTCGATTAAATGAGAGAACGATGTGAAAATCAAACGGTGCAGAATTTATTCATGTATAACTCATTACTATTGCTTGGTTATAAGTGCCAAACAGGAGCGCAATTTTTATGTTAGGCAAAAAAAAACGGACAGCCAAAATTGATTCGCTGATAGGTCAATATACTGAAATTAACGGGGATATAACTTTTAGCGGTGGTTTGCATGTAGATGGGAAAACAAAAGGCAATGTTGAGGCTGTTGAGCCAGGTTCATTATTAACCGTTAGCGATCAAGGCACGGTGGAAGGGGAGGTTCGAGTTCCCAATATAATTTTAAACGGCCTTGTGATTGGTGATGTTTTCGCCAGTGAGCGAATCGAACTTGCGTCTCAGGCACGTGTCAATGGTAATGTGTACTACAACTTGATTGAAATGGCCATTGGCGCCGAAGTGAATGGCAAACTTGTTCATCAAAGTGGCACTGAAAAAGCCAAATTAACCTATATGGGCGGCGAGAACGTCGAGGAACCGACTGCTGTATCCGAGAAATCCTGAGTAATTTAATAAGGAATGCTTGACTGATTCAATCGGGAATAGGATAATTTTAATAATATATTACATTTGGGGTAAAAAATATGAGTGAAGCAGCTACAGAATTCGATTTCGATAATCCATTGGACTTTTCTGATGCCGCCGCTAACAAAGTCAAAAGCTTGATTGAAGAAGAAGGCAACGAAAACTTAATGCTACGGGTATTTGTCTCCGGTGGCGGATGCTCTGGTTTTCAATACGGGTTTACTTTTGACGAAACTGTGGGTGAGGGTGATACGAAAGTTGAAAAAAGCGGTGTAACGCTTTTAATTGATCCCATGAGTTTTCAATACCTTGTAGGTGCCGAAATTGATTACACAGAAGGCCTGGAAGGTGCTCAATTCGTGATACGTAATCCTAATGCAACAACCACTTGCGGTTGTGGATCGTCATTTTCTGTATAATAGTAATTAATCGATGATCGAGTAGTTAGTCTATCTGAATGCAAATTCAGCAAAGGAGGTTCTGGCCTCCTTTTTTTGTTATTATCCCTCGCAAATTATCCAGTAGTGCGTTAGCGCAAGCGATTGTGTGTGCTCTTCAGTAAATATTGGAATTTATTGCGATCTTTTGTCCAAATTTCTAGAAACACAGGGAGATAAAACCCATGAATGAATATTTGCCAGGCCTGGAAGGTGTACCTGCAACCAAGTCTAATATCTCTGATATTGATGGCGAAAAAGGCATTCTGTCTTATCGGGGTTATCCCATTGCCGAACTGGCTGCGCAAAGCACATTTGAAGAAACATCACTGTTGCTGCTGGATGGTTGCTTGCCATCTGCGCATGATCTCGCAGTTTTTGATGCGCAATTACGCCGAAATCGACGGGTTAAATTCAATATTCGCACCTTGATGAAAGCGTTGCCGGCAACCGGGCATCCCATGGAAATATTGCAAACTGCAGTGGCCAGTTTGGGTGTGTTTTATCCGGGCAATGAATGTCTGGCCGCCCCGGAGACCTGTCCTGACATGGATTATATCCACAACATGTCAGTTAAATTGATTGCCCGGATGCCTGTGTTAATGGCAATGTGGCAGCATATCCGTAATGGTTATGATCCCATCGAGCCGCGTGCTGATTTATCCTATTCAGAAAACTTTTTGTATATGCTAACTGGCCAGGAACCTGATCCAGTATTCGCTTCAATAATGGATACCTGCCTGATTCTACATGCTGAACACACAATCAATGCATCTACTTTCGCAGCGTTGGTTGCCGGTTCCACGCTTGCCAGTCCATACGGTGTCTGTGCGGCAGCAATCGGTACATTATCCGGCCCATTGCACGGCGGTGCCAATGAAAAAGTTATCGAAATGCTTAAAGATATTGGTGAACCAAAAAATGCCAAACAATGGTTAGATAAAAAGCTGGAAAGCAAAGCTAAAATTTGGGGCTTTGGTCATCGTGAATATAAGGTGAAAGACCCACGTGCAACTATATTGCAAGGTTTATTCGAGAAGCTTGTTGCTGAGCGCGGTGGCGAAATTAGTCCATTATTTGAAGTAGCATTGGCATTGGAAGAAGCTGCTGAAGATCGCTTGTCAGCAAAAGGTGTATACCCCAATGTGGATTACTATTCTGGAATTCTATATGACCAGATGGGTATTCCAACGGATCAGTTTACCACGGTATTTGCGGTTTCCCGTACTGCTGGTTGGTTAGCGCATTGGCGTGAGCAATTGGCGTATAATCGAATTTTTCGACCTACTCAGGTTTATACCGGTGAGCCAGTTCGTCATTACGTGCCTTTGGGTGAGCGGGGATAAATTGCACCTAGAATGACCGGGTGTTTGGCGCCCGTGACTTCAATAGCATTTGCTGGAACACCTTGCATAGCTTGTTTGGCTAGCCAGGCAAATGCCATAGCTTCCATAAAATCCGGATCAACACCATAATCGGCGGTTGACCGGGTTTTTAATCCTGATAGTCGTTGTAATCTCATCATCAGGTCTTTGTTGTGAACTCCTCCACCGCATACCAACACTTCTTTGCAGTCTGGGGCATAATTTTTTATGGCATCAGCTACGGTTCTGGCTGTCAATTCACAAAGTGTGCTTTGCACTACATTTGCTTCAACGGTAGAACTTAATCCATCCAACTGTTTATTCAGCCAATCAAGATTGAAGTGTTCCCGACCTGTACTTTTAGGTGGCGCTTCCGCAAAATAATCATCACTCAACATAGTATTTAACAAGTCCTCATTTATTTCAGCGCTTGCAGACCATTTTCCATCTTCATCGTATTCTTTGTTTTTATGCAGAGAGATCCATTCATTAAGTAGTGCGTTACCTGGTCCGGTATCAAAACCCGTGACAGAATGCTGTCCGGTATTATTGAGGATGCTAATGTTTGCCTGGCCACCAAGATTTAGCACAACCGGGTTTGTTTGATTTTCAGTGAATATCGCTGCGTGAAATGCAGGTGCCAGAGGTGCGCCTTGGCCGCCTGCAGCCATATCGGCACGGCGAAAATCTGCAATGGTCGTTATGTCGGTAAGTTCTGTTATTAATGCCGGATTGGATATTTGCATCGTAAAAGGATAAGCGACATCCGGCATATGCCGAATTGTTTGGCCATGGCTGCCAATTGCTGCTATTTGACTGCTGTTAAGATTGTTTTTTTCAAGTGCAGTGAGTACAGCATTGGCGAATTGTATTGCCAGTGCATTATCCAGTTCACCCATGCGATTTATTTCGTTTTCGCCGGGCAAACACAATGCGAGAATGTCTTTTTTTATGTTGGGCGGAATATTCTGGCTGTGTTTTGCGACTAGTTGAATACCAGAGTTAAAATCCACAATTGCGACATCAATGGCATCAACGCTTGTGCCAGACATAATGCCAATGTAATAGGCTTTATTCATGATGCATCCCTGCCTGGGGCTCGTGGATTAGAGCACCATTTTAATGTTTAGACTATTGGAAGTCACTCATCGCCACATTGGTGTTGGCAATCAGGTTTAATTGAGCTAACAACGGCTGTGCTTTGGATTCAAAATCATCCCGATATTTTTTATTAATTGCCGCTGCATTTGGTAGCTTGATAGTTAACGGGTTGCGGTGACGGCCATTGACACGAAACTCATAATGCAAATGTGGCCCGGTAGCCCGGCCTGTACTACCAACATAACCAATAACCTGTCCTTGCTTCACTCGTGAGCCAGAACGTGCTTTGCGATCATAATTGTTCAGGTGAGCGTAAAGTGTGCTGTAACGACTGCCATGTTGAACAATCACAGTTTTTCCGTAACCACCCTTACGTCCGCGCCAGATAATCTTACCATCACCAGATGCCTTAACCGGTGTTCCTCTAGACGCGGCGTAGTCCACACCTTTGTGAACACGTCTTTTCTTCAAAATCGGATGATGACGCTTACCAAATCGTGAGCTTATGCGTGAAAAATCCACCGGCGAACGTAAAAACGCTTTACGCATGCTTCTGCCGTCATCAGAATAATAATTGCTACGACCGGATGCATCTGTGTAACGCAGCGCTTTAAAGCTTTTTCCCTGATTGATAAATTCAGCCGCGAGAATATTGCCATCTTCAACTTTTTCGCCGTCAAGAAATAGCTCTTCGTACATAACAACAAAGCTATCCCCTTGCCGGATATCCAGCGCAAAATCGATATCCCAACCAAAAATGTACGCCAGATCCATTGTCAGGTTGTCGCTTAACCCTGCATCATTCGCGGTTTCAAATAACGATGAGTTAATTACCCCTTTTGCATAAGTGACGCGAGTTTCGTAATCGCGTGACTCATTCATTACGGTGAGCTTACCTTTGTGATTTTGAATTTTAAGTGAGCGGGTTTTGCTGATGGTGTATACGATCTTTTCCAGCTTTTTATCTGCTGAAACAGTTATCTCAAATTCTTGACCTGGCGCTATGCGGGTTAATGCTTTTGCATCTTTCCCCAGTCGGGTGATCTTATAAATATCTTGGTCGCTTAAACCAACTTTGTGAAAAATTCCGGTTAAAGTATCACCGCTTCTAACTTTTACGGTGTGAGTTTTGGATGCGTTGTTTTCCGCCTCCTTTTTGTTGTTTATTTCGTCAAGATAGCTATCTTGCGCTACAGAAGGCAGGTGTAAGGACATGGTGATGCGTTTGCTATCTGAAACCGCTGCAGCTTCGGTTTTTTGGCGATTGGCTTCAGCGTTCATGGAAGCCGTGCTCGCAATAATGGTAATAATTGTGATTGCGCTGACGATTGCGATCAAATGCAACTGTGTTAGGCGTTGTTTTTTGATTGTTTGAATGAAACCGAGTTGCTCGTTTTTCATATAAATGCTTAAACCTTTATTCCTATTAATGCGATATTCACGGCCAATTAGTTAAACGTAAGCAGTAAACATGACAATTTTTACGCAAAACATTTGATCTAAATGATGTGCGTTAAAATGCAGATTACAGAAATTTCGCATAAAAGCAAAGTGACTGTATTTCAAATCTTATCGTATTTAAATTTAACTTTCTTAGTGATTGAAGTCACATTTTGCTCTTATTGCATACAAAATAATTGTGTTAGTTGAAGAATTGCTTGTCAAAGTCGACATTTTTTTAAGAGCTGCTGTTTTTTATGTTAATGGTTTCTTTTTTTAATTGCCAATTGTGATATAGATCACTTTTTCTTCATTTTCTGCTTGCATTTCAAGTGCCGGTTCAACTTGTTCTTCACTTATTGCTTCGGGCTCTTCATGAATTTCTTCAGTTTCTGCGTCATTCTGTGCAACCTCTTCTGCTTGTTCTGAGGCAGCGTCTGATGTTTCTGTGACGATATCATCTTCAACAAGTTCTTCGGCGCTCTCTTCTTCGATTAGCGCTTCGGTTGCTGATGGGCTTGTGCTTTGTTCTTCGCTTATGCTTTCGTCAACTTGTTCTGTTTGAGTCTCAGTGACTGTTTCTGCATCAGGTGGCGCGACATCTTCTGGCGAAGTTTCTGCTTCCACGTTTTCTTCTGATGTTTGGGTTTCCGGTTCAGTATGACCGTCAACCTGGGCTTCGGGTTCAGAAGCGACGCTTTCAACTTCGCTTTCTGGAGGTGGTGTGCTTTCCTCGGCTGCAGTCTCGTTTGCTTGACTTGTTGATTCTTCGGCCGCTACAGCTGCTTGTTGTATCTCAGGTTCAGTTTCTTTCTCAGCAGTTTCCAGCTCTGGACTATATACAGTTACCTGATTTCGCCCACTATCCTTGGATTTATATAATGCGATATCAGCTTTGCTTATCAACTGTTCGTGTGTTTTTAAATCATCGCTGAATTCTGCAACACCGAGACTGGCTGTTACGGGAATGTGGGTGCCTTCAAATTCTATTTTTTGAGCGGCGACGTGTTGGCATAAGCGTTTGGCGAGAATTTCAGCACCATCTATTGGTGTTTCAGGTAGCAAAACGGCAAACTCTTCGCCACCATATCGCGCCAGTACATCAATATTGCGTAAACATTCCGTTATTTTTTTAGAGATTACTCGAAGTATTTCGTCACCTGCTAGATGCCCGAAGTTGTCATTAATATGTTTAAAGTGATCCAGATCGATGATGATAAAAGAAAGTGTGCCGCCGTAACGCACCATGCGGGCAAACTCTTTGGACATGGTTTGTTCCAGATACCGACGATTATATACATTCGTCAGGCCATCACGATTGCTGGCTTCCGCCAGAGAACGTACCGCGTTTTTCAGCATGCCCTCATATATACTGGTATCAGTAACATCCATAATGGTTATGCAGACGCTTTCTATTTCTCCACTTTCCCCTTTGACGGGTGAAAAAATACAATTCTGACGCATATAATCCACGCCGCCGGTGATCGGTCGATTGTGCATGAATTTAAATAAATAAGGCCGATGCTCCCAGGAAGTAAATGAAAAATTCCGCAGTATAAAAACATTGCGGATTTTTTGTTTCAGCCAGGATTCGGATAAACCAGGAAAAAGCTCAAATAAATTTTTCCCAATAACCTCATCTGACTTTTTCTGACTATAATTTTCCATGTAGCGGTTCCACAGCATTATTTCGAAATTTTTATTGACCACAAAAATGCCAACGCTAACGCGGTCAATAATTTCGCCAAATAATACGGGTGATGTGGATGCTTGTGTCATTTATAACCCTTCGAGAAAAGCATCGAGATCGTTTTTTAACGTCAGAATTGTTTCTTCTGACATCATAATGAGTAAGTGGCTTTTAAAGCGTAAGTTCTCTAAGCCGAAGTTCACCTCAAGTAATAACGTGTGCGACCATGTTATTTTCTTGGTGTTAAACAGGCTTTCAATGGGTACGTTTGCCGCGATAACTGAGGGTGGGCTGAAATTAACCTCGATTTCCAGTTGTTCAGCGATACCGTTTATACAAGCGCCAACCAGGGCGTTGCCCACATCCAGCAATAATTCGACTTCGGAGTTTTTATCGAGATCTTCAGGGTATCCCATCAATGAAGCCAGTTCATTGCAGCCGTTTTGGTCATATACAATAATCGCTTCGCCGCGCCAATGGCTGAAAAAAGCTTGTCGAACACTGGTGACGATTGCTTTCTCCCCAACCATGCGCGAAATTTCATCATTGATATTGTCCGCAGTAATCAATTTGATTCGCGGAATGGAAAGCTCAACAAATGTTTGTAATATGCGAGCCAGCGAATCACCCGCTTGACCCATGCCGATATTGGCAATTTCCTGCAATACTTCATTTTGATCTTCAGTTAATGCGATTTGATCTGCGGTATGGTCATTCATAAATTCCGTATTCCTTCAGGATAGGTAAAACTTTTTCCATGTTTACCGGTTTTCTTACGAATGCCATTGCGCCTAGTTTTTTGACGCGTTCTTCAGCTTCAGGCTGGATATCAGCAGTAACAACGATGACGAAGGTATCGAGTCCTTCTTTCTGAAGTGTTTCAAGGACTTGATAGCCATCCATGACAGGCATGGTCAAATCTAAAAACATAACTTCAGCCAAACCCTGGTGATACTTCTCCACTGCATCTGCACCATTGACAGCTTGCGTTACACTAATATCCCATTCCTTAGGCAGCGATCGAATCAGCATCTTTCGAGATACTACCGAATCGTCGACGACTAAGACTTTTGTTGTCATATATTCCTCGATAACGTTTGGGTTCGTTAGGTTGAGTGTTAAAAATCAATCAACAGCAAGTCACATCAAAAAGTTGTTTCTGTTGATCAGGATATAATTCGACATGAAAATAAAATGCTTTAGAAAGCTTTGAGGAAAAATAATGAATAGAGCCTTATTAAAGTCGTAAAGGTCAATAATTGGTTGATATTTGAACGATAAACCTTTTGGTCGAAGGATATTGGTCATTATTTCCTCGTATTTTTCGCGCTTACAAAATTAGCTAATATCTTGCTTGACGGCCTCAGATCCACGCGTATAATGCGCGCCTCTTCTGCCAACAAAGACCAATTATTGGTTTATGTAACTTACTGAAAATAGTAAGGTTGGTGTTGGCTTTTTTTGAGAATTTTCCGTATTAAACGGCCTTTTAAAAAAAGTAAAAGAAGCGCTTGACGGGAAGGTAAAGCGGCGTATAATGCGCTCCTCTTGTTCAGGCAAGCCGCTGAAAGAAGTTGCGCAAGTGATTGAAAACGGCGGGAATGTTTGACAGCTCTTTAAAAAAATATGATTAAGTAAATTGTGTGGGCGCTTGCGTTGATGAAGGTTTGACACCGGAAAAAATATCGATGCAGCGTCACCAAGTCAGTGACGATTAATGTATCGAGCCAAGATTTG
>Ga0316207_10000276_pt1 | contig 95804 bp, 90 predicted proteins | sample 6weekpyrite_MG_FD_204943 | JGI IMG/M metagenome (GOLD analysis project Ga0316207, IMG submission 204943) | Microbial mat bacterial communities from mineral coupon in-situ incubated in ocean water Damariscotta River, Maine, United States -... | ecosystem: Environmental > Aquatic > Marine >...
AAAAACTCGAAATCTCATAGGCCACGACTTTTTGGCGAACTTGATTTCAATCTGTTGCTCTGGATACATTTAACACCAAAGCTTCTATAAAGCTATCTACGGCTATTATGATACATATGGACTGTCTTCATATATGCCTGAGTGTACAATCGCCCAGAGGGGCTAAAATTATTTTCTTTCCACTGGAAATGGAGTTTTTCAACAGAATAGGCCGGAAGCGGACACTTTGCGTACCTTGCCCTGAACCTTCGGTACGAAGGTTAGGGTACTCATAATGAAACGCGAAGCGGTTCTATGAGCCAGCGTACTTTGCGGTTAATGGTTTTTTAAATCCTGTCCATCCTGTCGAAAAATAAAAAGGGGCGTCATAAGACGCCCCTTTTTATTTCAAAAATGATATCGACTAATTAATCTTAAGCAACTCGATATCAAAGATAAGGGTTTCATTTGGCCCAATCGAACCACCTGCACCATTTTCACCATAGGCCAGTTCAGACGGGATATAGACCTGCCACTTTGAACCGACTGGCATCAGCTGTAGAGCTTCCTGCCAGCCCTTGATCACGCCATTGACCGGGAACGTCGCCGGGCTGCCACGCTTGATTGAGCTGTCAAAGACCTTGCCATTAATCAGGCGGCCTTCGTAGTGAGCAACTACCTGGCTGCTGGCGGTTGGTTTGCGGCCGTCACCGTTGAAAACAACCTTGTACTGCAGGCCGCTCTTGAGTGTTTTAACACCGTCTTTTTTCTTGTTTTCAGCAAGAAACTTTTCGCCCTTTGACATATTTGTTTTGGCGATATCATCACGCTTGCGCTTTGCATCATCCGTAATTCGAGCCACCACGGCCTTCATTTCATCGACGGTCAGTGCCGGCTTCTTGCCTGAAAACAGGTCATGCACAGCCTTTGCTGCGGCATCTGGATCCAGTACCATTCCCTGTCGTGCCAGGTTCTGTGCTATCTGGTAACCCAGTGTGTAACTGAATTTCTTCTTATCATTATCCAGGACTACGTCAGCTGCCTGCACCTGACCAATAAACAACCCTGCCAGCAGTGTTGTCGCCAATGTTCGATAGATCGTCATTTTTACCAATTCCTCGATTTAAATATGAACGGATAGTAACACCCCCGAGACAGGATATCCTGTCAGAGATTAATGTAATTCACTATCCAACCTGAACGGTTAGACGCGTACAATAGCAAGATGTTCAATTTCACCGCATTACCGCCGCTGAGCCTGTATGTCCACATCCCGTGGTGTGTACGCAAGTGCCCGTACTGTGACTTCAATTCGCATTCCGCACCGGAGTCATTGCCTGAAAAGTCCTATATTGATGCCTTGTTCAGAGACCTCGAGCACGATCTGCCTGGTATCTGGGGGCGGTCGGTGCACAGTGTCTTTATCGGTGGAGGTACGCCAAGCCTGTTTTCGGCCGAGGCCATCGATAGCCTGCTGGTTGGTCTGCGCATGCGCCTGCAACTGTCACCGTTTACCGAGATAACACTCGAAGCCAACCCGGGTACGGTCGAGACCGGCCGCTTTGCCGAGTTTCGTGCAGCGGGTATCAACCGCCTGTCTATTGGCTGCCAGAGTTTTCACGACCAACAGCTCGAGCAACTTGGCCGTATTCACACTGGTCGCGAGGCCATCCTTGCCGCCGAGACAGCCCATCATGCAGACTTTGATAACTTCAACCTCGACCTCATGTTTGGTCTGCCGGGTCAAACCCTGCAACAGGCACAGGCCGATATTGATCAGGCCATCAGACTCGATCCGACGCACATCTCACACTACCAGTTAACGATTGAGCCGAACACGCTGTTCCATCACAGTCCGCCTGTTCTGCCCCATGACGAGACTATCTGGACCATGCAGGAAGCCTGTGAAGAACTGCTCGGCACAGCTGGTTACGAACACTACGAGGTCTCTGCTCATGCGCGTGAAGGCAGGCAGAGTCAGCACAATCTGAACTACTGGAGTTTCGGGGATTACCTTGGCATCGGTGCTGGTGCCCATGCCAAGATCAGTAGTGCAGCAGAACAGTCGATCACGCGCAGCTGGAAACAGCGCCACCCACAGGCCTATCTAGATGCTGCACCGGGCGAACACGTTTCCGGTTCACAAGTACTGAGCAGACACGATGCCAGTTTTGAATTTATGCTCAATGCACTTCGACTTAAACAGGGATTTGATAAGGACCTGTTTACCGCACATACTGGACTGCCTATTCACCGTATTGCCGATGCCCTGCAGCAAGCTGAATTAAAGGGGCTCATCGAACAGGATCTATCGCGTATCACCCCAACCCGACAGGGCTGGCATTTTCTCAATGAACTTGTCGAACTGTTTATGGAGGAAGAGACATGATCGAAACAACTATGGTGACATGCCCGTACTGTGGCGAGACCTTCGAAACCGGCATTGATTGCTCAGCAGGTGATCAGTCATACATCGAAGACTGTTATGCCTGCTGCCAGCCGATCGAGTTAAGTCTGCAAACTGGCAACAATGGTGAAGCTGTTCAGCTTGGGGTCAAACGTGGCGATGAGTAATAACGACTATATTCCCATCAGTTGTGCGCAGCACAGTGAATATGAACTCGCTATTATGCAAAAAAAAGAGTTACATATCCGTTGGCGAGAAAACCATTCACTTCATCACGCGAATGTCTTGCCAGTTGATCTGCAGACGCGCAACCAGGCAGAGTACCTGCTTGTAATAAATGAATCCGAACAAACGTTTGAGATACGTCTGGATACAATTTTATAATTGATAAACTTACGTACTAGAAGGTATTTCTTTCACATTTTCCATACTTGCCTGCCAGAAGCTACTATATTGACAAATATGTACAGTGAGTACTCAAGCTCAGGACAGTTTGTCCGACTATATCAAAAGGATTGACCGTTAAGGAGACAGGCATGCAGGAATTTGACTTCATTGTCATCGGTAGTGGACCCGCCGGACAGCGCGCAGCTATCCAGGCAGCAAAACTGGGTAAAAAAACTGCGATTGTTGATCGAAAGGTCATGCTCGGCGGCGTCTCGGTGCATACCGGTACAATTCCAAGCAAGACCCTGCGTGAAGCGGCGTTATACCTGAGTGGCTGGGACCAACGAGGCCTGTACGGCCAGAACTACCGTCTTAAACCTGATCTGACGATTAGAGACCTGCAACAACGTCTCAACATCACCCTCGCCCATGAGACCGATGTCATTCAGAACCAGCTTGCCCGTAACGGTGTCCAGATCATCGAAGGGACTGCAGAATTCGAAGATGATCACACGATTACCGTGACTGACTCCGCTAACATTCAGCAAAACTACCAGGCTGAACATTTCCTTATAGCAGTCGGCAGTCGCCCGTACCGTCCAGACTCTGTGCCATTTGATGATGACTGCGTCATGGACAGTGATGCCATTTTGAACCTGCAACAAATCCCCTCGAGTATGATCGTGGTCGGTGCAGGCGTAATTGGCATCGAGTACGCGTCAATATTCAGCACCCTGGATGTCAAGGTGACCGTGCTTGACGGTCGTGATTCCATGCTTGGATTCCTCGACCAGGAAATTATTGATCATCTGACACATTCACTGCGTGATCGTGGCGTATCTATCCGGCTTGGCGAAAATGTTGACAGTATTGAGCGTAAAAAGGATCACGTTAACTTAAAAACCGATACCGGCAAGAGCATGAAGGCTGACATGATCCTGTTCGCGGCAGGACGCATCGGCTCAACCTGGGCATTGAAAACCGATAACGCGGGCATTGAAACCGATGACCGGCGCCTGATCAGCGTAAATGAAAATTTCCAGACCAATGTCAGTCACATCTATGCGGCTGGTGATGTTATCGGTTTTCCAAGCCTTGCCTCGACCTCAATGGAACAAGGCCGTATCGCTGCATCACATGCCTTTACAGATAACAACCTGTCGATGCCGCAGAATTTTCCGTTTGGAATCTATGCCGTTCCAGAGATCAGCATGGTCGGTGCAACGGAACAGGCGCTTAAAGAGAATGGCACCAAGTACGAGGTTGGTATTGCGCGCCTGCGCGAAACCGCGCGCGGACAGATCATGGGAGTTACCGAGGGGATACTCAAACTCATCTTCTCACTGGATGATCAAAAGATACTCGGCGTACACATTATCGGTGAAGGCGCGACAGAACTGATTCACATTGGCCAGGCCGTACTTGAACTTGAGGGTACGCTCGACTATTTCCTGACGAATGTCTTTAACTACCCGACACTTGCCGAGGCCTATAAGGTCGCCGCACTGGATGCATGGAACAGAATTAACTAGCGCGTTATAAACGACGATATTGATTCAATAACTTTATTTTCGATACCGAAAAAGCCATGTTCTGACAGAGGTCCACACGCCCCTGATTCGGCAGGTTTACCACCATTCACCGCGATAAATTTAACACGCGGAGCATTCTTGAGCTCTGCAGGCAAACGCTCTGCCGCATAATAATCACACACCACGCAATCATCTTCTTCATGATGAATTATCAGGGTTGGAATACGTATCTTTTCAAGGTCGACATCACCGACATACCCAGAATTTCTGCCACCCGGCTCCACTACTGTTGCAGTAAGTACTAGCCCGTCCGCACCATTTGTTTGCAGGCGTGCCGCAGCATTTGCTGCAGAAATTGTGCCGCGACTTGTCCCTACCAGCCATACCGGAATATCTGCTTGTTCGCGTAAGCTGGTAATTATTTTCTGTAAATCTTTCGCATGTGTATCTGTTGCGCGCCAACCAAGAATTCCATCAACGCCAGCAAAATCAGATGGCGTATCTACGACAACCGTAATGAAATTCTTTTCCGCAAACAATGCTCTTGTTCGAACGAGGAAATTATTACTGGGTTGCTGAATACCTTCTTTGGTTAGATTCAGGTAACCGCCATAACCCGCAAACAGAATCACTGTTGCGACGGGTTGTTCTGGTGTCAGTTTTAAATAGGATTGTGTAACACCCGGCCTGACGGTAACGACTTCAACAGACTCTGTTACACCTGCATGAGACAGCGGGGCATATGCAATCAGTAACCATACACAGAGGAAAGACAAATTGTGAAAAGCTCGCATTTCTGAATGTCCTTATCAGTTCTGACTCAAATATGGATACAAGCTGTCAATCTTTCCTGAAGATTATATCCCATACACCGTGACCGAGTCGGTGGCCGCGTTGTTCAAACTTCGTCAGCGGGCGTGACGCGGGCCTTTCGACATAATCACCGGTTGGCGAAGTATTACTGAAGCCTTCGGCGTTGCTCATGACTTCAAGCATGTGCTCGGCGTAATTCTCCCAGTCTGTGGCCATGTGGAACAGGCCACTGGATTTAAGGCGCTCACGCAATAACGCCACAAACCTGGGTTGTACAATGCGACGCTTGTGGTGTTTTTTCTTGTGCCACGGATCCGGGAAAAACAACTGTACCTTGTCGAGACTGTTGGGAGGGATCTGGTCACGAACGATCTCGACTGCATCTTCCTGCATAACGCGTACATTCTGCAAGCCTTCTCGCTCGATGGCCTGTAGCAGACTGCCGACGCCCGGCCGGTGTACCTCGATACCAAGAAAATCCGTGTCCGGGTTTGCTGCGGCCTGCTCCGCCAGCGATGCGCCATTGCCGAAACCTATCTCGAGGACGCGTGGTGCACTGCGACCAAATACGGCGTCGAAATCAATCAGGCCTGAATCATGTTCAATACCAAACCGTGGCCACAGCTCATCCAGTGCGCGTTGCTGGCCAGGCGTAAGGCGGCCTTCACGACGCACAAAGCTACGAATCTTTCTCAGGAAAGGTTTATGTTCGTCTTCTGACATGGCTATGAATAAACCACAAAGTACACGAAGTTGCACAAAGTGTTGTTGTGCATAGCTCAGGTTAGCCTGTTTTCGTGGCGGTTCAGTTATGCAACCTCTACCAGGCTCTGACACGGACTACTTAGAGATACTTTGTGTCCTTTGTGGTAAAAAACACCCTAAAAAAATGTCCCGTCGATGGGTGATGAGGCACTCGCAAAACGCTTGCGCGGAATACGCCCGGCAAGGAACGCCTCACGTCCGGCCTCGATCCCCTTCTTCATCGCAGAGGCCATCAGCACGGGGTCTTTTGCACCCGCAATCGCGGTATTCATAAGAACACCATCACAACCAAGTTCCATCGCAGCAGCGGCATCAGAGGCTGTGCCGACACCTGCATCGACGAGAATCGGCACGTTGGCATTTTCGACAATCGTGAGAATATTGTTCGGATTCTGGATCCCCAGACCTGAACCTATCGGCGCGGCAAGCGGCATCACGGCAACACACCCCATCTCTTCAAGGCGCTTCGCGATGATCGGATCATCGTTCGTGTATACCATAACCTGGAAATCATCCTTAATCAGCTGCTCGGCAGCAGTCAGTGTCTGCACGATATCCGGGAACAGGGTCTTCTCATCGCCCAGTACCTCGAGCTTTACGAGCGAATGACCGTCGAGCAGTTCACGAGCGAGGCGGCATGTGCGCACGGCATCCTCGGCGGTATAACAACCAGCTGTGTTCGGCAGCAGGGTGTATTTGTTGGGCGGGATCGCATCAAGCAGGTTGGGCTCATTCGGATCCTGGCCGATATTGCTGCGGCGGATAGCGACGGTGACAATCTCGGCACAACTTGCCTCGGTTGCTAGACGGGTTTCTTCCAGATCCTTGTATTTTCCCGAGCCAACTAGGAGGCGGGACTGGTATTCAACCCCTGCGATACGCAATGGCTCATCTATCGTGTGTGTCATGCTTGTTTCCTGAAATTCGGTTTACAATTCCCGGCGATGTTGCCGGACAATTAGACTATTATACCGTGTCCGGGGGGCTTATCCGCCACCGATCGCATGCACGATCTCGACGCGGTCATTTTCATGTAACGGATGGCTGGCATAGCGACTACGCGGCACGATCTCCTGGTTAACCTCCATCGCTACCCTCCGTTCGCCAAGCTGAAGCTCGTCGATCAGACCTGCTGCGGTACAGACGTCGGGGATCTCCCGTGTTTCACCGTTGAGTATAATATTCATATATATAGCGTACTGGTGGCGGGTATTGCGGTCAATGTGAAAAAAAAAACCTGTGGATATACAATCAAAAAGAAAAGCCGTACTGAGGGGGATCTATGGAACAGAACGAAGATATTATCACCGCTGAAGCCGCAGGCACACTGGATGGCCTGCTCAGGGCGCGAATCGCACGTAGTCCCGATAATATCGCTTACCGCCAGTTCAATAAATCTTCTGCGCAATGGCAGGATGTCAGCTGGAAACAGATCGGTGAACAGGTTTCGCTCTGGCAGCAGTCCATGGCTGCCTGCGGTCTCAAGGCCGGTGATCGCGTTGCACTTTTGATACGAAACAGTACCGACTGGGTCATTGCTGACCAGGCCGCCCTTAGTCTGGGCCTTGTTGTTGTGCCGCTCTACTGTGATGACCGGCCAGATAATATTGCTTATATTCTCAACGATTCACTGACCTCCATGCTTGTCGCGAACGATGCTATGTGGCGGCGCGTGGCGAGCGCCTGCGGCGAACTCGAGTCCCTGCAGCATGTCATTATCGTCCCGGTCGAGGCTGAAGCAAAAAACATCAAGGAAAATGACCGGCTGCACATTGCCGCGAACTGGCTAGCCGAACAACCACGTGCACTGCAGGGCCATGATGGGAAACCCGATGACCTGGCCACGATTGTCTATACATCCGGTACTACGGGTCGCCCCAAGGGTGTCATGCTGAGTCACAAAAACATTCTCTCTATCGCCCATTCCGCACTGCTGACCTACGATGTCTATACGAGTGATGTTTTCCTGTCGTTCCTACCGTTGTCACACACCTTTGAACGTACTGTCGGTTATTACCTGCCCATGATGTCCGGCTGCCAGGTCGCCTATGCACGCTCAATTGCACAACTTGCAGACGACATGGTGCAAATCAAGCCGACTGCGATTGTCGCGGTGCCCAGGATCTTTGAACGTGTGCATAGTCGCATCATGCAACAACTAAAAAAGAAATCCTTTGTCGCCCGCTCACTGTTCAACATGACTGCAAAACTTGGCTGGTGGCGCTTCGAATCAGAGCAACATCGTGGCAACCCGTTCAAGACCCTGCTGGCAATGGTGTTGCTGCCCGTGCTTGATCCGATTGTCGGCAAGCAAGTCCGTGCCAAGATGGGTGGCGCCATGCGACTTGCCGTTAGTGGTGGTGCAGCACTGCCGTTCCCGGTTGCACGCGTGATGATCGGGCTTGGCGTAACCATCACCCAGGGCTATGGCCTGACCGAGACCAGTCCCGTGATCTGTGGCAACCCGGTTGATGACAATGACCCGGCAAGTGTTGGTGTTCCACTGACCGGCATTGATGTCCGTATTGGCGAGTCTGATGAGTTGCTCGTTAAGACACCCGGCATGATGCTCGGTTACTGGAATAATCATGCTGCAACATCGGAGATGATCGATTCAGATGGCTGGCTCCATACGGGTGACCAGGCCCGTATCGAAAACAATCACATCTATATCACGGGCCGTTTGAAAGATATCCTCGTGCTGTCAAACGGCGAGAAGGTGCCACCCGGGGATATGGAATCGGCTATCTCCATGGATCCACTCATTGAACAGGTCATGGTGATTGGTGAAGGACAACCGTTTATGAGTGCATTGGTCGTTCTTAACAGTGACGAGTGGATTAAACTTGCCAACCATTTTGTTATTGACCCCTACCACACTGAAAGTTTCGATGATCCCCGTATTCATAGTCATCTCATTGCGAATATTCGAAAATCGCTGCATGAATTCCCGAGTTATGCGAAAATTCGTCGAGTTGTACCGACACTCGAACAGTGGACAGTCGAAAACAGCCTCATGACACCGACATTGAAAGTGAAGCGCAACAAGGTCATTGAACTCTATAAAGACGCGATTGACAGAATATACGCATAAAATTCTGTCCCCGGACAAACACCTACTATGCCTGATCTCACTACTGACTGCTTCAGCCTTGCCGCATCGATTATGCAGCAGCGTGAACAGGAAGGTCTTCTCGATACACTTGTCGGTATACTGAAACGCGAACTATCAGACTGTACTGTCACCGTACTGAATCCACTGTCAGACTCGGAAACTGAACGTGATGCCATTGATAGCCTGTCCCGGCAATGCCTTTCGCAACGTGAAGTAATCTCGGATTTTTCAAGGGATGATGTCCACCGTTATGTCTACCCGGTCATCAGTGTTGGCAAGGTCAAAAAACTTCTTGATATACAGGGGCCTTGTCTCGCAGATAAAATTGTCCTGCTTGAAAAAATACTCGACCTGTTCAGCTACCAACATGTCCTGCTCGAGAATAACAACCATGATGCGTTGACCGGCTTGTTAAACCGCCATTCATTTGAATCGCGAATGGACAAGATCACTGATCCTCGCCAGCGGCGTGATAGTGAAAAGAAAACCAGCTGTTTTGCCCTGTTCGATATCGATTTTTTCAAGAACATCAATGACACATATGGCCATTTATATGGCGACGAAGTTCTGATCCTGTTTGCCAACCAGATGGAAGATACATTCCGCCACGATGACATGCTGTTTCGCTACGGCGGTGAGGAGTTTGCCGCTGTTTTGAATAACGTAGAATTAGAAAAGGCTATCGCGGTATTAGACCGGTTTCGTACAAATATTGAGCACTATGACTTCCCGCAAATTGGCAAGGTCACTGTCAGTATCGGGGTCACGGAAATTTCCGGTAGTGTAAGTCGCCTGGAACTGATCACGCGTGCTGACCGTGCCCTTTATTATTCAAAAGAACATGGTCGTAACCAGGTCAACTGTTTCGATACCTTGTTAGAGGAAGGCATAGTGTCAGAGACAATGCCTGAAGAGCAGGATGTCGAACTATTCTGATGCCTTGACTATCTGCTCATACACATAGCCATTGATAATCAACTTGTCGTGTTCCTCGATCAGCTGGAACTGAACACCGTAATTATATTTATTCGCGTCTGAACTGACTTCATCACTGCCCAGACAGCGTCGAATTATTGCCGACAGGTTGACATACTCGGCAATATCACCGACGCCCATTTTCGTCTTGATGGTAATCAGATCACCGACGTCGCCGATTTCCTGCGGTGAAGACACCATGGCACCCGTTGTACTGATGTCACTGATAATTCCACTCTTGGTACACTTGTCCGCTTTGCCCTCTTCCTGGTTCTGAACTGCAGCAATGATCCGCGTATTGATGCGCTGCGCGTTGCGAACAACAATACTCTCCAGTTCCTTTGGATAAGTCAGGTGCATATACGGGTAAGGGCTAGTGGTATGCTTGATGACACTGGAGATAAAACCCTGTACCGAGTTGCCGGATAACAGGCGTACCGCAAACTGTTGTCCCTCTTTCAGAAGCACAAGCCTGCCATTCATGGTCGGACTGGTCGTCAGAACACTGCGACCCTCACTATAGCCGATCACCCTGACATAATACCGGGTGTTAGCATTCTCCGATGACTCAGGGTAATACTGAAGTTGCAACGCATCCTTAACATTCAGACGCAATTCCGGTTCATCATTCGCCATAGTTGTTCTTCTTGTGTGATACCTGTGCCCGCCAGGACTTAAGCTTATTATTGTTTTGGAAAAGTGACCTTGATTAACCAGGTTCCGACGTTAATGATAGTCTCTAATCGCTTAAAGTATACACATTTTCACTGCGTTCAGGCATAAATAAAATTCTGTTATGCTTGGCATCTTGTTGATAAAAATACTGATTTCAGCTGCAAACAGCGTTTTACGGACAAAAACATCATGAAGACATGGATACATGCAGTGGGCCTGCTGCTATTTATTGCCCTGCCCGGCCACACCGGCGAAGTCCTTGAGGCAAGTGTCGAACACAAGGACGAGCGTTATTTTGTCAGCCTGGACGTTCTGATCGATGCCGACAGCAAGCGCGTGTATGACGCGCTGACGGATTTCAACAACCTGTCCACAATCAACCCTTCGGTTACCAGCAGCAACCTGGTCTACTCCCTGTCTGATACCCAGCATCGGGTTGAAGTAAGCCTGGAAGCATGTGTAACGTTCTTTTGTAGAAAACTCGTACAAGTATCAGATGTCGAGGAACTACCCGGTAACCTCATACTGACCACTGCAGTACCCGACAAGAGCGACTTTGATTACGCCCATGCACGCTGGAAGATCAGCACAGAACAGGGTCGTACACGCGTCACCTATGACTCGGATTTTAAACCTTCATTCTGGGTACCCCCCCTGGTTGGTCCGTTGTTGATTGAAAAAAAACTCCGCGATGAAGCCCTCGCGGTCATTGACGCTCTCGAACAACTTGCCCAATAAAGATCATGCCAGCAAACAGCTTCAATAAACGCCTGCTCGACTGGCATGCCCAGCATGGCCGGCATGACCTACCCTGGCAGGTAGACCGTACACCCTACCGGGTCTGGCTTTCGGAGATCATGCTACAACAGACACAGGTCGCTACGGTCATTCCCTACTTTGAACGCTTTATCGAACGCTTCGCGACGATCGAACAGCTCGCCTCGGCCAGCCAGGATGACGTTCTGCACCTCTGGACCGGACTCGGCTACTACGCACGTGCACGCAACCTGCACAAAGCCGCACAGCAGGTATGTGAACAGCACAGTGGTTGTTTCCCGGAGAATTTTGAAGACGTAGTCGCCCTGCCGGGCATTGGACGCTCAACCGCCGGTGCCATCCTCGCCCAGTCACTCGGGCAACGTCACGCTATTCTCGATGGCAATGTGAAACGTGTACTCAGTCGTTTCTTTGCCATCCCCGGCTGGCCCGGCAAGCGCGAGGTTGAAAACCAGCTCTGGGAACAAGCAGAGCGCCTGACACCTGACACACAGGTTGCCGACTATACACAGGCAATCATGGATCTTGGTGCAACGGTCTGCACGCGTTCGGCAAAGTCATGTAAGCAGTGTCCGCTTAACCGTGACTGTCGCGCATACGCGGACAACAGCGTGCATGCATATCCGTCACCGCGGCCGAAGAAGACACTGCCGGTGCGTACAACAATTATGCTGTTACTGCGTGACGAGACAAACCGCGTCCTGTTACAAAAGCGCCCGCCGAGTGGCATCTGGGGCGGGCTGTGGAGTTTCCCTGAAGCAGATGGCAATACAGGTGTAGCCGACATACGTAAATGGTGCAATGGCAAGCTTGCAGTAGACATTGATGTGATCCTTACCGGTGATCAACTGCGGCATACCTTCAGTCACTTCCATCTCGACATTACCCCTGTTTATGCAAGGGCCATAGGTAATACCCAGACGATAATGGAACAAGCCGACACAGTCTGGTATAACACGCTCGAACCGGATGCGCGTGGTCTTGCCACACCGGTCAGAAAACTACTTGAAACACACAATGAAATTACTGCTGGAGAAACGGTATGACGAGAATGGTCAATTGCGTAAAACTGGGCGAACAGGCTGAAGGCCTCGACAAACCGCCATACCCGGGAGAACTCGGCCAGCGTATCTACGACAATGTGTCAAAACAGGCCTGGCAACAATGGATGGGGCAACAAACCATCCTCATTAACGAGCACCGCATTAATGTTGTCGATCCGAAGGGACGCGAGTTTCTCGAGGAACAAATGGAACGTTTCTTCTTTGGCGATGGCGGCGATACACCTGAAGGCTATACGCCACCTGCCGAATAATTATCAGACAGGATTAACAAGATTGACAGGATGAAAACATGCAATAAATCTTGTTCATCTTGTCAAAATAGCTACTAATCAGGCTGCTCGTACTTTTTCAGCACAATCCCTTCGTCACCACAGCAACTCGCCGCACATTTTTTTGTGGCATGGATCGTGTTCGGATCGCCATCCAGGTAGTCCGCCACCGGCAAGTTGGTTTCGGCGCAGTCACAGCCCTTGTCATCATAGACATAGACATGTTGCAAACCGGTCTGTACCGCCTGTTCATGTGCCTGCCACATGATTTCAGAAGGTGTTGCAGGTACATGAGAAAGTTTATAGGCCGGGAAGAAACGCGTGATATGCCAGGGGCTGTCTTCACCCAGGTTGGCCTTGATCCACTCGGCGATCTGCCTTAACTCTTCGATGTCGTCATTCTTGCCCGGGATGATATTCGTGCGTGTCTCGACATGGATGCCGAGCTCATGGGCACGGCGGATCGATCCAAGTACCTGCTCAACCTTCGCAGTCGGACAGATGTCATGGTAGAACGCATCACTCAGGCTCTTGATATCCGAACACAGCACATCGATATACGGCGCCATGAGTTCCAGCGCCTCGTCGGTGACAAAACTGTTCGACACATACACTGTGTACAGTCCGGCCTCATGGGCCAGGCGTGACACGTCAATAACATACTCGAGCCATACTGCCGGTTCCGAGTAGGTGAAGGCAATGCCCTCGACACCGTGTCTTTGCGCTGCCGCAACGATCGCTTCAGGTGGCACCCATGCAGCCGTCGACTCTCCACGCGCCAGCTCATCCAGTGCCGAAACGCCCCAGGAGATCTCAAGGTTGTGGCAACCGCCGCAGCGGAAATTGCAGCCATAGCTGCCAATCGACATGACGCGCGTACCGGGCTGGAAGTGCTTCACCGGCTTGTCCTCAATCGGCCCGACATCAATCGCCGACAGGATCCCGTAGGACAGGTTATAGAGCGTGCCGTGACGGTTCACATGTGCCTGGCAAAAACCACGTTGACCATGCTTGAGCTTGCAATGCCACAGGCACAGGTGGCAACTCGTCGTGCCATCGGCGTGTTTTTCCTGCAGCCCTGTTTCAACAAGCTGGTAACTTTCGGGGGATTTTTCAGACATACCGGGATCCGGTCAGAACCATACAAGCCGACACGGTATTGCATGGTGGCCCCACTGGCAAGCCCGGGCCATCAAATCCAGCAAATTGGTCTGTTTGGCTTGACGACAGGTGGTCTATCGCGTCTAATACGGCGCTCGACTCACGGGTCGAGTGGTCAAAACAGGCTCCACAGGGGCTATTTGACTCATTTCCAGCATGGCCGGGTAGCTCAGTCGGTAGAGCAGGGGATTGAAAATCCCCGTGTCGGCGGTTCGATTCCGTCCCCGGCCACCATTTTCTTGCTGTATAGCCAACGCTCAGCATACGCGATATTTGATACTCAGATTAAATTCTTCTTATATTTCGGGTGGTTATGGATAAAGTCAAGGTCAATCAATGTGTCGAATCGCTCTGCCAGTGTGGCTGCGATGCGGTGCGCGCCACCATTACGAGTATGGAGATGGGCTTGCAGTCAGAGCAAACCCGGGATCTCGATCAACAGGAGTTTAAAACCGTACTCGAAGAACTGCGTACCATCATGTCCGTCTATGACAAGGAATAAGCTTCCTTCGCCTTAGTCATCATCCAGGTAGACCGACCAGTCCCGGTCAACATCACCAAACACAAAGAAATACGGATTAAGTAACGAGTCCTTCGTGTTGTAGCGCAGGGTCTGCATATTCGTGTCTGTGATACGGCCACCCGCCTCTTCAACCACGCACTGGGCTGCCGCCGTATCCCATTCCGAGGTCGGTCCAAGGCGCGGGTAGATATCGGCACTGCCCTCAGCCACCATGCAGGACTTCAGCGAACTGCCGACACTGACGATCTCGTAGTCAGCGAGGCGTTCAAGGTAGGCATTCAGGGAATCACCCCGGTGTGATCGGCTGCCTGCGACCATGACCGGAGAGGCACAGGGGCTGCGAGTCTGAATTCGGCTGGCCGACTGACCATCTGCCATACGGAAGGCGCCTGCTCCACGGCGCGCGTAATAACTGACCTTCAGTACCGGGGCATAGACCACGCCGAGCACCGACTCACCGTTCTCAATCAGGGCAATATTGACAGTAAATTCACCATTTCGCTTAATAAACTCACGCGTCCCGTCGAGCGGGTCGACCAGCCAGTAGGTGTCCCACTGCTGGCGCTCCTCAAACGGGATCTCCGCAGATTCTTCTGACAGGATAGGGATTTGAGGTGTCAGTACCTGCAGGCCATCATCGATGAGGTGGTGCGCTGCCATATCGGCCTCGGTCAGCGGCGTTTTATCGTCCTTGTGCTCAATCGCGTAGTCGGTTTCATAGATCTCGAGGATCTTCTCGCCGGCCTGCCTCGCGATGTCGATAAGCGCGTCCAGTAACTTGTCATCAGGTTGAATCACTCGGGTACTTCTCCACCGCGAAGACGCTGCTGCGTCATGAATAATGCCGCAATACTGCGCGCCTCTGTGCATTCAGGATGCCCGAGTAATTTATCCAGCTCGGACAATTTCCATTCTATTACATCAATCGATTCGGGTTCATCCCCTTCGCGTTGCTCCGGGTACAGGTCCTGTGCCAGTACCACGTGCGTCAATGAACTCAGGTAACCCGGCGCAACCGTCAGCGAGCTCAGATGTTCAAGCGCGCGTGAACCATAACCGACCTCTTCCATGATCTCGCGGTTCGCAGCCGCGAGGATTTCTTCGCCGTCCTCGATACGCCCTTTCGGCAAGGACAGTTCGTAACGGTCCACGCCGGCCGCATACTCACGGATGAGCAGTACCGTGTTGTCGTCAACCATGGGGACGATGAGCACAGCTCCATTTGCCGAACCGCGCATGCGCTCAAACTGGACCTCGGTGCCGTTGGAGAAGCGTAAGTCTAGCTGTTCGATATGAAAAAGCCGGGTCTTCGCTATCGTCTGCGTCTTTAATATCTCGGGTTTCGTACCCATACCCGTAATGTGCCTTGTTGAAATCGTTAAATAAACGAAGTACCTACTTCGTTCTGACTTCGACCAGTCTATCACGAGTTTTACGCAATGCGACGGGATCACCGATAACAAGGTCATGGAATTGCACCTCGGTATTCAGGCGTCCCTCGAACCAGGCCTCGTAATGCACTGCCCGATCACTGCGCCAGACCTTGAAACCGTCCTGGTGGGCCGGGCTGCTCTGGTAATAACGCAACCGCTCACTCTCGAGCGTTACATCCATGGTGACGCGCATCGGGTAATAACCATCAAGGAAACGACGCATGAATGGCCCGCTGCGCAGGCTGTAGGTACCATCGCCGTTGTAGACAAAGCTTCTTGTCTCCGCCGTGATGCAGAGAATAGCCTGTTTACGGATGTCCTCAAGCTGGATTGAATTGTCCTCGACCCATGCCTTGCCGATATTTTCAACGCGCGAAACGGCGAGGTTCCTGGAGCGTTCTTTACTGAACAGGATTTGTGCCAGGCCAACCGGATCAAGATTACGGTGGCACTGCTCGATGTTCACCCAGCCATCCTCGAGGCTGCTATCCGTGATCACCATTCGGTTATGGTGATGGTGGACCTTTTCATCGCGTCCTGTTTTGATAAATACAAGATCACCTTCATTGACATCAGCAATCAGTGAATCACTGTCATCAAACAACCATTCTTCCATCTGTTCAGGGGTAAGTTGTTGCGCCAACGAGGTCGAGCCACCCCCCCCAAGCAGTGCGGATATTATGAATAAAATAGAGAATCTTCCCGACATGACCCTGCCTCCTGTACTGTTATCCAGACCAGAACACTCATGATTTAAACTATAGTCTATATTTGCCAATGAGAAAGGCTACGAAGTGGCCTGACTCTGTTAAAGTATCCACACATAACTCAATAGAATGAACACAATGCTCGACTGGAACGCGATTACAACAGTATTTCTTGATATGGATGGCACCCTGCTGGATCTTAATTTTGATAATTATTTCTGGCAGGAACATGTACCGTTTCGCTATGCGCAATACAATGACCTGCAAATCGAGGCTGCCAAGCAGGAGTTGTTTCCGCGCTTCCGTTCAGTTGAAGGGACGATGGAATGGTACTGTCTCGATTACTGGAGCGCTGAACTCGGACTGGACATAGCTGAACTCAAACGCGAGGTCGATCACCTGATCAAGGTCCACCCGCATGTCTGTGATTTCCTCACTGCAGCACGTGAACACGGTAAACGCGTGGTACTGGTCACCAATGCGCACGCGAAAAGTCTCGACCTGAAAATGGAACGCACGCAACTCGCGGGACAATTCGATGCCATCATCTGTGCACATGACATTGGCCTGCCCAAGGAAGAAACCGATTTCTGGAATCGCCTGCAAGACACCGAGCCTTTTGAGCGTGATAAAACTCTGCTCGTTGATGACAGCCTGCCGGTACTTCGTAGTGCTACACGCTATGGTATACAACACCTGCTTGCAGTACATAAACCCGACACCCAGGCACCACGTAAAGACGTGGCTGAATTCCAGGCCATTCACAGCTTTGATGATATTATGCCTGACTAGCCTGACCTGAGAGCGATGCCTATGCTGACAAAGGAATTGTTACAAACCATCATGCCGGAATCATTCCGTAATGATGAGGACTACAAGGCCGGTTTTGTTCGTGTTGCGATCGGTATCTTCATGAGTTTCTATCTCGGTATTGGTACGATAACCGGCTACTTTGATATCACGACCTATGGCTTCACGATCCTGCTGTCGTCATTCATGCTGTACTCGGTTGCAGTATTTGTCTGGATACTGCGTGAACCCGGTAATATTCCGCGTCGTTATATTGTTAACTTTATTGATATTACCTACACAACCATATCGAGCATACTGGTCGGCCTGTCAGACAGCCCATTCTACCTGATTTACATTCTCATCTTTATCAGCCAGGGTGGCCGGTTTGGGCGTCCCTACCTGTTTGCCGCAGCAGGTATGAGTTTTGTTTCATATTCGTTCCTGTGCCTCATCGATCCGAATTTTTCAGACCACGCACTGGAAAGTTCATTCAAGCTTATTGCATTAATCGTTCTGCCCCTGTATCTCGATGCGATGCTGAAGAAACTTCAGCGTGCACGCAGTGATGCAGACGCGGCAAACGAATCAAAGAGCCGTTTCCTGGCCACCATGAGTCACGAGATCCGCACCCCGATGAGTGGTGCGGTTGGTATGATCAACCTGCTCAAGACCACACCGCTCAACGATGAACAACAGGTCTACATCAACGGCCTGTCGACATCGGCGAACCGGCTGCACATGCTGATTAATGACATTCTCGATTTCTCGAAAATTGAAGCCGGCAAACTTATCCTCGAGAACCGTCCCTTTAATCTCGAAGATACCATGCAGGAAGTCAGTATGATGTTGTCGCCGATGGCGACCCAGAAAAGTATCGAGTTCAACTACGCTATATCGCCTGAGATCCCAAAGACCCTGAACGGTGACTCATTTCGCCTCTGCCAGATCATGTTGAACCTTGCCGGGAATGCCATCAAGTTTACAGAAAACGGCGAGGTTAAAATCACAGTCAGCCCGATGCATGGCAGCCTGTATTTTGAAGTAACGGATACTGGTATAGGTATACCCGAAGACAAGCTCGAACATATCTTCGATGGTTTCACCCAGGCCGACTCTTCCACCACACGCCGCTTTGGTGGTAGTGGACTGGGAACCACGATTGCACGTGAACTGGTCCGTCTCATGGATGGCCAGATCGGGGCTAACAGCAAGGTTGGGGAAGGCAGTACATTCTGGTTCAGGGTGCCGATGCAGGAAGCAAGCATTTCAGACGCGGAAGATGAACAACCAGAACAGGTTACTGAAACCAGCCTGCTCCCTGATATGGCACCGTTAAAGATCCTGCTGGCAGAAGACAGCGAGATCAATGCCCTGTTTATGTCGACAACATTAAGCGAGGCCGGCCACAATGTCGATGTGGTGGCGAATGGCAAACTCGCCCTCGAGAAGCTTAAACAAAATCATTACGATATTGTGTTTATGGACATGCATATGCCGGAGATGGATGGTATTGAGGCAACAGTACTGTGGCGTGAGTATGAACTGGATCATGCCGGTAGCGCTGGCCCGATTCCCATTATCGCCCTGACTGCAAATGTATCAGATGATGATCGACTGCGCTGCATGCAGGCCGGCATGGATGAGTTTATTACCAAACCTGTCAGCCCAGAACGACTCAGTGAGACCTTGTCCGAGTATGCAAAAACATAACGTATTTACAGTTTAACCACGCCCTGACCTTCCAGGTTTACATGGCCATCCTCATCCGGCAGGCCCATCAGGTTGAAGACATCAACCACACCTGTCGCGGTGGTATCGCGCACCCCGAATCTGAGCTGGTAACGGTAACGGTATTGCATCGATAACTGCGCCTCACCTGAAAGATCCACGGCCTGGCCGTTATCAGTGAATCGAACCAGCAGTTCGCCGTCCTTTTCATGCAAGGTTGTCTCAATACCACCCAGCTCAATCGCAACCGGGGCAAGCACGTTAGCCTGTTGCCATGTCAATGTGCCGCGCGCCGCATTCAGGCTATGCGCAGAAAAACTGTACTCTTCGATATCCAGTAGCAACACACCGGTTGCGAAAAAAGCCTGCCCGGCAAACTGTTGCGAGACAGCAGCCATATCCAGGCTGCCTTTGATAGCGGAAAGCTGGACGCTGTTATCCAACACCTTTGCCCTACCTGCCAGCTCACCGGTCGCATTGACTATCGACCAGTCGAGTTCAACATCACCACTGAGTAACGCGCTGACCGAGAGTATCCAGTTTATGTTTTCAATAACATGACCATCAACAGTGAGGCTATCGAGGTGCCCGGACCAGATACTGCCGGATACGCCCTGCAGTATTACGCCAGGTGGTGTCTGAACAAAATGCTTTTGAACAAAACTTGCTGGGAGGCTGTAGATAAGTACGCACAGGTAAACACTGAGCAGGAACGCGCCATATCGTAACAACGTAGCTCGCATACTAACCGGCTTTTAGTGTCAACCTGGCGTTAACCCGTCCGGGTTGTGGCAACCGCTCACTGACAAAGCTATCGACCTGGATACCGTTTTTTTGTTGCAGGCTTGCCAGCCAGCGGATCAAGTCATCAAACGCGACCTGATCGATTGAGACCTGCACCTTGTTCTTGCTCGCATCGACGCGCTTGATGGTGGCACCCGGCAGGCTTCGTTTCACTGTCCGGTTGATGACACTGCGCATCGTACCCGCATTTGTTTTGCCGCGCGGTGCCGAGCGCTGCAGCTGTTTGGCTTCTGCGGCCGAGACCTTCATCCAGCGATACAGTTCCTGTTGCGCGTCGATCGATGTCTGTAACTGTTTTTTCTGCTGCACCAGCGGTTCCCATGCAAACAGGAACAGGGCAATCAACAACAACGCCGTACCACCACCACTGACGATCATACGCTCACGCGAGTTCAGGCCTGTGAACCATTGCTGTAACTGTTTCATTGCACACTCCTGACCAGCAACAAGCTAACCAGATTGTCCTTCCTTGCCGAGGTCGAGCGCTCTTCAAGCTCAACACCGTTGACCTTGAGGATGGCTTGCTTGAGATTTTCCAGTCCCTGCAGATCCGGCACGATAACTTCCATCTCGAGTACGCTGTTACGGTAACTCAGTTTTTGTATCTCGGACTTTTTTGTACTGCCAAGGGCCGGGGCAAGCTTTGCCATGAGTTCGATATAACCAGTCCTACCACCTGTTTGCGCACGTTCACGCAATGCCTTTAACTCAAGCTGTGTCTGCTTACGCACATCCACCACCCGTTTCACGTTCGGGAAGGTCTGTTTGAACAGGCTCGTGATCTGTTGCTGGTAATCCTCAGCGGTGGCCTTGAGCTGCTGGACATCATAGATGTTCGATCCCATCTCGAGCACAAACCAGAGCACCAGCATTACCGCAGCCGGTAACCAGCGTTTACGGCCACGTAGCAAGCGAGCTGTGCGCTTGTAACGTCCCTGGCGCAGGTCAATCCCCTGACTAGCTGAATAACCAGTAATCAGTGAAACGAGTGCATCACCATTACAGGGTTTTGTATTCACGGGTACATTCAGTGCCGAGTGCATGTCCGTCGATGCAGCGGACGTCTCATCGCACTCGACCAGGTCAATTGCATCCGGTGCCTGCGCTGTTTCGCTTGCATGACGTGAAGCCATCGCAGCAAGACTGCGCGCATCACAGGCAAACCCGGATTCATCACCACTGCGCAGGCAATAGATATCGCCCGGCATATGCAGCGCTGACCAGTTACCATTGATACGTTCCAGCGCCAGCACATCCGGCACGAGTGCATCCGGCTCAATACCGACAGCGCTCAGTTGTTGTAACCACTGCTGTATCTTGTCCTGTGCAACCACCGCCGCATTCACGCTACCGGACACCTCCTGCGTGCCAACTGCAACATGCAGGGTTTCAATGTCATCAATCAGCTGGTCTTCAAGTGCATAGGGCACGGCCTGCATCAGCTGTGCACGTCGTTGTGCAGGTAACTGTGCGCGTGTCAGTACGACATCAATCGCCGGTACGAACACGATTGCTTCGTATTCGCCGGTTGGCGGTGTCAGCTGCTGCAAAGGACCACGGCCCACCTCGGCAGGCAGGCTACCGACAGCCTCGCAAACAGCCCAGCTCGCGCTATCGTCATGTAAATGAATATAGAGTTGTTGCATTGTTGTTATAGTCCCGTCCGACTGCGCTGCACAAAACCACCCAGCTCATCACCCTCACCACGTGCAAGGATACTTTGTCTTGCTGCATTATAGCGACCCAGCTCAACATTTACCTGCACCAGGAAATAACTGCTGCTGATACCAATACCGTCGACCTCGCGGCCGCTGAGTGCCTGCTCACCACGAAATGTCGCGATATCCTCGTAACCCTTGTCCGGCCGCCCGTCGAGTATGCTTCCGGCTTCATCGAGTGTCATACCCTGGACCATTGCCGCCAGTACCGCGGGCGTTGTCGTATTCACATTAACCTCGCCCCGCTCAGGCAGTGCCGCCACATAGGGTTCCAGCTTATCGAACACCTCGTGAGTGATACCCTTGACCAGCAATAATTCGCTGCTGCTGACAAAAGGCGCATTCGCCGCCCGGTAAGGTTGCTCAAGACGCAGGTAGTCCTGGTCTTCCGCACCGGCTGGCAGGCCCGGGTTTACATCCGCATCGATCCAGTCGACGATAGCAGTCGCCAGTTCCACATCCAGTTCCAGCACCGCGAGCAGGTTGCGAAACTGCTGCAAGTCTGGCTTGCTCAACCGGCCCTCTTCGTCGAGCAGGTTATTCAGGTTAAAACGTCCCTGCAGGTCTTCGACCTTTACCTGTATGCGGCCATCCTTGAGTGACAGTGGCTCGTCGAGTTTCGCCCAGTCTTCCGCCAGGCTGTCGTAGTCGTTTTCAAATTTGTCACGGGTGAGCACAGTACGTGCCCAGTTCTCACCGGCCTGTACATACAGGCTGAGCTGGTCGCCGCGTACCATGTTCTCGGCGCGGCGAATATCGATATGCTGTTGTTTACCTAAACCTACAGCTGCAATAACCGCGAGTGCCACGATCAATATTGCCGTGACCAGCGCGGTGCCACGTTGCCGTATGCCCTGTCGCGTGTTCATCCTGTCACCTTGAAGACACGGCGCAGTTCGCCCCAGTTCTCGATATCAAAGCGCAGCTCAACGGCCAGTGGCAGCCCCTGGCTCAGCTGACCGTTGTCCGGCCAGCTCCCCAGCCACTGCCCGGCCTCGTCGAGGAACTGGATCTCCACGGTTTCGACTCCGGTCAGTACCTCGGTCGTATAGGGCTGACTGTCCTGTGCGCGATCCAGTACATTCCAGTTCAGGCGTAACAGCGTGTTGTCTTTTATTGCATAGGCGACCCGTTGCAGTCGGCTGCGTTGCTGCCCCGGGAACAAACGTTTACCCCCGAGGGTAAACTCAACCAGAACTTGCGTGTCTTCATCGACATCACCGCCACTTTGCATGGCCGGTTGTGTATCACCATGGATATCACGAATATTACGCGGTGCGGCCTGCTCAAAGTCACGACCCAGCCGGGCAAAACTGCGCTGTAAATCTGCCAACCGACCCGACTCAGCACTTATCGCCTTATTGGTATTTAGAACATTATTCAGACCACCGTAGGCAAGGGTAGCAATAATGGCAAAGATCGACATCGCCACTAGCAGATCTATGAGGGTAAAACCATGCTCGTTTCCTCGAACAAACCTATGCTGATTCACACTCATTGCGGCCTCCCGAAATACAGTTCAACATCGGCGAAGGTCGTGTCACGATCATCGGCGCGAAACACGCTGATCTCAGCACGCAGGACATCACGGTCACTGGTCGGACGGATCCGTGTACGCACCTGCCAGTCATAGCCGACCATGCTCCTGTCCTGTGTCGACTCGCCCTCGGCACGGTCACCAATCAACTCAAGTTCAACCGCTTCGTTCATCGCCACCCAGTGGGCAATGCTGCGTTGTTTCAGGTAATCCGTATTCGCAACGCCCGCATTGGTAGTGTGTATTGCAGCTGCCAGCGCCACAGCAATGATGACCAGAGCAACCAGCACCTCGATGAGGGTCATGCCGCGTATATGGCGCATTGATGTCGGGGAAGCATTACTCATTCGTTACGTCCCTGATTACTCCCTGAATATTTCCGCTCAGCCGGTAGTCCTGATCCGCATCCCTGCTCGACAGGGTCAGGGTAAACGGTGTGATCTCGCCACTGCTGTAAAAGTACACGCGTGGTGTCTGTCTCTGAGTCGCTGTCTGCGTCTGCTGTACTGGATCGCCTTCAATGCGGATATCGGCACGGATATGATCAGGTAACTCACGGTCTCGCAACACCGGGTCATTGTTCACCCTGAACCATGACTTGTCCTTCAGGCTCAGGAAGTAATAACCATCACCGTCAAGCTGCATGGCCAGTTCCTGTCCCTGTAATACGGCCTCTTCACTGGCCAGCATCATCAGTGCACGGATGCGTTTGCCGTGTTCTTCCAGCTCCGACTGCGGGCTCAGTAAACCAATTGATAACACCGCGTAACTGGCGATGATACTGATGATGACAATCACCACGAGCAATTCCAGCAGAGTAAACCCCTGTACGCGCCGGAACATGATGGTTTATTCGCTCCAGTTTCCTATGTCGGCATTGATACCTTCACCACCAGGCTGCTTGTCAGCACCGAGTGAATAGATATCAACCGGCCCGTTCGTACCCGGGCTCAGGTACTGGTAGGGCGTGTTCCACGGGTCATTCGGCAGCCGTGCAATGTAGCCACCGCTTTTCCAGTTACGCGCATTGGCAGGTTTGCTGACAAGCGCCTCGAGACCTTCGTCTGTAGTCGGGTAGACCTGGTTATCGAGCTTGTACAGGTTAATCGCGCTTTCAAGTGTCAGAATGTCCTGCTTCGCCTTCGTTACACGCGCCTCATCAGGACGGTCGATAACACGTTGCACGACAACCGCAGCGAGGATGCCGAGGATTACGACCACGACCATGACTTCGATAAGGGTAAAACCCGCTTCACGTCTTTGCATTACATTGTTCCTGTGTAAATTCCTGTGCATTTATTTCACCAACTGGTTCAGATCGAAAATCGGTAACAGGATCGCCAGTACAATCACGAGCACGACTACCCCCATCACCAGGATCAGCGCCGGCTCAAAGATCTTCATCATTAACGAGATACGATTCTCGAGTTCACGTTCCTGGTTCTGGGCGGCGCGCTCGAGCATATCTTCGAGCCTGCCACTACTTTCGCCACTGCCAATCAAGTGCAGGACGATGGGTGGGAAATAGCCACTTGCCTCAAGCGCCTGTTGCAGGCTCGTGCCTTCACGTACACGTGAGGTTGCATCAAGTACGGCCTCACGCATCGGCAGGTTACCCATCACATTGGCGCTGATCCGCAATCCCTCCAGCACCGGTACACCGCTCTCGGTGAGGATACTGAAGGTACGCGCAAACCGCGCCGTGTTCACCGCTCGCACAAGGCGGGCAATCACGGGTAACCCTAGCAAGAATAAATGGTAACGACGGCGAACCGGTTCACGTTGCAGCATTTGTCGCCAGCCCACAACAGCAGCACCGATCAGTACCGCTGCAATCACGCCATAATCACGAACAAGATCGCTCGTCGCTATCAGCGCACGCGTCAGCCACGGCAGTGTCTGGCCAATATCCGTAAACACCTGCACAACCTGTGGCACGACATAACCGAGCAACAGCGTCACGACAGCAAGCGCAACAAAGGTCAGCACCGCAGGATATATAAGCGCCTGCGATATCGACTGGATGAGAAGCTGGCGATTCTCGGTGTAATCGGCCAGCCGCGACAGCACGACATCAAGGTGCCCGGTCTGTTCACCGGCGGCCACGGTTGAACGGTATAACTCCGGGAAGATCGAAGGAAAATCACCGAGTGCATCGGCCAGTGAATGACCTTCCTTGATGCGAGAACGCACCGCCAGGGTCGTGCTCTGCATGCGTGGGTTTTCGGTTTGTTCACTGACCGCCTGCAACGACTCTTCGAGTGGCAGACCGGATTCAATCAGGGTCGCCAGCTGGCGGGTAAAAACGGCAAGTTCGGTAGCACTGATACTGCGCCCACGAGCCTGGCGGCCCTTGCGGGTAACGCGTTGCCTGACTTCATCAACACTGAGCGGGGTGAGCCCCTTGTCGCGTAACTGCTGGCGGATCTGGCGCGGCGCATCACCTTCGAGGACACCTTTTTGTTTATGTCCGCTACTGTCCAGCGCGATGTATTCAAAGGCACTCATAACAGTCGCATCCCGGCGCCATGTCTTCAGTCATCACGCGTCACGCGCAGGACTTCTTCCAGCGAAGTGACACCTGCCTGCACGAGTCGACGACCTTCATCCCGGATACCCGGTGTTGACTCACGCGCACAGGCCTCGAGTTGTTGCTCACTGGCACCATCATGGATCATGCTACGCAATCTTTCGTCGATGACGACGAGTTCATATACACCGGTTCGTCCCTTGTAACCGATGCCATTACAACTTTCACAGCCACACGGCTCGTACAAGGTCGGTGGTTTACTGCTGTCAATCTCGAGTACCTCACAATCACTTTGTGATGCCACGTACGGACGTTTGCAATCCGGGCACAGTACCCGCAACAGGCGCTGTGCAAGCACGGCGCTCAGGCTTGATGACAACAGGAACGGTTCGATGCCCATATCACGCAAACGCGTTACAGCACCGACCGCGGTATTTGTATGTAGGGTTGATAACACCATGTGACCGGTAAGACTCGACTGCACGGCAATCTGAGCAGTTTCAAGATCGCGGATTTCCCCGACCATGACCACGTCCGGATCCTGGCGCAGGATCGCACGCAGTCCGCGCGCGAAGGTCAGGTCCACTTTAGTATTCACATGCGTCTGGCTGATGCCGTCGATGTAGTATTCGATTGGATCTTCAACCGTCATGATGTTGCGCTCTTTGTCATTCAGGCGCGCCAACATCGCATATAGTGAGGTCGTCTTACCCGAACCGGTCGGCCCGGTGACAAGCACAATACCGTGTGGTTTGCGGATCACACCACTGAGCATTTTCAGTGGCTTCGGTGGCATGCCCAGATGTTCAAGATCAAGGCGGCCGGCCTGCTTGTCCAGCAAACGCATCACAACACGCTCACCACTGCCGGCTGGCAGGGTCGAGACGCGCACATCAACCGCACGCCCGGCAACACGCAACGAGATCCGTCCATCCTGTGGGAGGCGTTTCTCGGCAATGTCGAGTTTTGCCATCACCTTGATGCGCGACACGAGCAAGGGCGCGATCGCGCTCTTTGGCTCAAGCACTTCGCGCAGTACCCCGTCGACACGCATACGCACAACGAGGCGGTTTTCATACGGTTCGATATGAATATCGGAAGCGTTTTCCTTGATCGCCTCGGTCAGCAAGGCGTTGATGAGGCGAATGATCGGTGCATCGTCCTCGGTCTCCATGAGATCTTCGGGCTCGGCCAGATCCTGCGCAACACTGAACAGGTCATTGCCCTCGATGTCATCCATGATATTCATGGCTTCGCTGGTGCCCTGCTCATAATCACTCTGCAGCAGCGCTTCGAATTGAGCAGCTGAGATGAACTCGATATCAAAGCCATGACCAAGGTGGCGACGCAGTTCAGCAAGTGTTACCGAAGTGACATCGTCACGACACATGACACGGCTCTGTCCAGCTTCGTCATTGCCAAGCAGCACACCGTTGCGCCGTGCATAACTGAATGGCAGGCGCTGTGACTGAACCGTATCTACCGGATCAGTGGCAAGCTCATTGTTTACAGTATCAGGGAGCATCGCCTTGTGTCTCCGCACCATGTGCTTCTTCCTTGTAGGCCGGCGGTAATTCAAGGTACTCATCAAGCGTCGGCAATACCGGTGCAACCTTGTCATCGAGCAACTTCACACCGTCCTGTTGTGCCTGTAGTTGGCGGGCACGAATCAGGTTATACTTGCCACCTGCGATAGCTGTCCCTGCTTTAGAGTCACGAATAATGACCGGGTGCATGAACACAGTCAGGTTACGCTTGACCTTCGTGGCAGTACGGTTGCGGAACAGGGAACCCAGCACAGGCACATCACCGAGTACCGGCACCTTCGACTCACCTTCCTGCAGGTCATCGGTTATCAGGCCGCCGAGCACAACGATGTCGCCGTCATCGGCCAGCACCGAGGTCTTGATGGAGCGCTTGTTGGTAATAATGTCAGCAGAGTCAGCTCTATTATCTAGCTCTACGCTCGATACTTCCTGCGTGATGTCGAGCTTGATCGCATCACCTTCATTAATCTGTGGCTTGACCTTCAGGGTCAGACCCACGTCCTGGCGCTGAATGGTCTGGAACGGATTCGCAAGACCACCGGTGGTCTGCTGTGAACCGGTCACGAACGGTACGTTCTGACCGACCACGATCTCGGCCTCTTCGTTATCGAGCATGACGAGGCTTGGTGTTGACAGGATATTACTGTCATTGTCACTGGCCAGTGCACGGATCAGGATGCCAAAACGATTATCACCATTCGAGTCACCGAGACCCAAGGTAAACCCGCCCAGTCCATCGGATGAATTAACACCACCTGAAATTAAATCAAGAATTCCTACACCGGTACCCGGTAACTGCGTCGCCAGTGCCGGCCCCTTGCCTGACTGCGTTCCATCAACCGCAAGCTGTACACCGAGTTCTGAATTACTCGTGGTCGAAATCTCGGCAATGATGGCCTCGACCAGTACCTGGGCACGACGGATATCAAGCTGGCGAATCACGCTTTGCAGCGAACGCATCACATCCGGCTGGGCAGTAATAACCAGTGCGTTGGTATTCTCATCGGCCTGGATACTGATATTCGATGTCGAAGCAGCCGCCTTGCCCTTGCCACCTTCTTTGGAGAACTTCTCACTGACACTGGTCAGCACCGGCACGAGGCTCGCCGCCTCGGCATACTTGAGGTAAATCACCTTCGTGTTGCCGCCATCGTCTGTGGGTGTATCCAGGTGTGTAATGAGTGCGCGCAGGCGCAGACGCTGTGCCTTGTCACCACCGAGCAGGATACTGTTGGTGCGCTCATCCGCGACAAGTGTCGGTCCGATACCACCAACCTTGCCCTTACCGCCAGACTTGTTCAGTGCACCGAGGATACGCACCATCTCCGATGCCGACGCATGTTGCAATGTGATGACTTCAACCTCTGCGCTGCTCGGACGGTCAATTCGTTTAATAAGCTTCATGATGCGGGCAATGTTCTTGGCCCGGTCAGACACGATCAGGACATTCGATGACGGGAACGCCGCCATGTGACCCTGCTGGGGAATCAGTGGACGCAGAATCGGTACGAGTTGCATCGCATTGACATAGTCGACCATCACAACGCGCGTCACGAGTTCATCACCGTAACCCGGTGCGCCCTTTGTCGCGGTGCGAATACCGTTTTGCTTTGCGGTGGCATCCGGCACGATCTTGATTGCATCCTTACCCTGGATCGCAGCAAAGCCGTGGACTTCGAGAATGGAGAGGAAGATCTGGTAGAGTTCCTTTGGATCTACCTTCTCATTAGATACAACCGTTACTTTGCCCTTAACGCGTGGGTCAACAATGAAGATTTTTCCCGTCTTGATGGCAACAGAATTGATCAATGTTCTGATGTCGGTATTCTCGAAATTCAGCGCTTCACCTTCACCCTGCGAAGCTGCCAGCACGGGCATGGCAAGATTCAGCAGCGGCATTAGTACGCAGGCCGCTACGAGAGACATCAGACGTTTATTATGTTTGTGTTTCATTGTCATTCCCAAAAATGTGTTCGAACACCATTTGTACCGTCGATAAAGCTGGCGTAAAAACGCCACCGGATATTCATCAGGGGTGACAGGGCCACCTGCCTGTCCCGCATTGGGTCAGGCACTGGTATGCATTAACACTACTCTGGTTTACATCCGGCTACTGTGAGGCAGACCGCACTTATTGTTGTATTCCCAACTCTTTGTCAGTCAGGATCTTACGATGCAATGTCAGTGTTTCCATACGTCCGCGGTACTCCAGTAATACCCTGTCCCCGCTAATTGCCTTAAGTATGGCACCTCCGGGCAGATTATCACCTACCTTATATGCCTTTTCTCTTGCACTCTTACCCGGCGCAATGAAGGCCAGGGCATCTTCAACCGAAGGCGAAGCAATCACACCGCTCAGTTTCAGGTTAAGCTTTGTTTCAGGCGCATCGACGGCCTGCCCCTGGACGATATTTGCCTTTCCAAACAAATGCTTGGAGACAATCTTCTGGGCAAGCACGTTTGCCGACTGTGCCGGTGGGAGACGATTGTTGGTAGGGCCTGCTGCTGTAACCTGCTGCTGCGGTGACGCTGCCATCATCTTCCATGTCAGACTGGCGATGGCCTGCCCCAGCAAGGCAAGTAGTAACAGGTTGATCAGCCATACCAGACCCTGCTCCCCAACACGGTCCTTTATTTTCCTTAATAATTCAGGCATTTGCTGTCAGTAATCTGTGTATTTTTAGCCAAAAAAACCGGGACTGGCCCGGGTTTTTTCCATTTCTATCGATATTAGCAGCTAATTCTCGTCCGGAAAATCACTTTTGCTCAAAATGAGAACCAGCTGGCACTAATATTCAGGACGACTGGCGTCGTGGTCGCCGTGGACCTCCCCGGCCCTGACCACCTTTACCACCGGGACGTCTCTGTCCCTGTTTGCGGTCCGGACGCGGTTTGCGCTGGATCCTGACCGGTGGCTTCGGATCGTAGAGCATATCTTGCTCAACATGCTCAACCGGCAGGCGGTGACCGATATATTCCTCAATATCCATAAGGTTAAAGGCGTAGGTCTCGCAGGCGAAGCTGATCGCATCACCCGATTCACCGGCACGCGCGGTACGGCCAATACGGTGCACATAATCTTCGCTGTTATCCGGCAGGTCGTAGTTAAAGACATGACTGACACCCGTGATATGCAGGCCACGTGCGGCGACATCAGTGGCGACAAGCACCGGCAAGGTGCCGTCTTTGAATTCTTCGAGCAGGCGCTGACGCTTGTTCTGTGGCACGTCGCCTGACAGGATACCGGCCTTGATATCGTTACCTTCAAGATAACCCCAGACCCTCTCGGCCGCACGCTTTGTATTCGTAAACACAATCGAACGGCTTGGATCCATATGTTTCATCATGCCAAGCAAAAACGGGATCTTTTCCTCGTTGGCGGTGTGATACACCACTTGGGTGACCTTGTCAGCGGTCATCGTTTCTGCCTCGATGACAACCTCTTCAGGGTTATTCATGTGCTCGTAGGCAAGCTCCATCACGCGGTGTGACAGGGTCGCTGAGAATAACAGACCGAGGCGCTTTGTCGGTTCAGGCGTACGCCTGAGCAGGTAGCGGATATCCTTGATAAAGCCGAGATCAAACATGCGATCAGCTTCATCAAGCACGACGACTTCGGCTTCTTTCAGGTTGAAGACATGCTGCTTGAAGTAATCGATGATACGACCCGGTGTGCCAATCAGGATGTCACAACCTTCTTCAATCGTCTGGCGCTGGGTCTCGTAACCGGTACCACCATACGCCAGGGCGAGTTTCAGACCGGTGTGTTTACCCAGCTGCTCGGCATCCTTGAAGATCTGGATTGCAAGTTCGCGTGTCGGCGCCAGCATGAGTGCTCGCGGCTGGTTCTTTTTACGCTGTTCCGAGGCAGGGTTTCTCAACAACCTCGTCATGGCAGCAAGCAGAAATGCCGCTGTCTTACCGGTACCGGTTTGCGCCTGGCCAGCAACATCCTGCCCTTTCAATGCCAAAGGTAAGGTTTTTTCCTGGATCGGCGTACAGAGTGAAAATCCTGTTTCTTCAAGACCTTGTAGAAGCTCTGAAGGTAAATCCAGGGATGAAAATTGCGTTTCGGTTAGATGTTTATCGCTCATGGGGATGGGAGCATACCAGAATATGGTGCGATTGGGCTTGCAATACTGAGTCGATTAGGCTCAAATCTTGGTTAAAGCAAAATGAACAACTCAAACAACGGGTCCGAAACCGGGCTCAATTCATAAATACAGAACTGGAGGCTACGTTTTGAGCGACAGCATCGTTCACGTCACCGATGACACTTTTGAAGATACGATTATCAAGGCCGATGGTCCGGTACTCGTCGACTACTGGGCAGACTGGTGCGGTCCCTGCAAGATGATCGCCCCCATCCTTGATGAAATTGCCGCCGAATACGGTGACAAGATCACCATCGCCAAACTGAATATTGATGAAAACCCGGGTACGCCACCGAAGTATGGTATCCGCGGCATTCCGACCCTGATGATTTTCAAGGCCGGTAATGTTGAAGCGACCAAGGTCGGCGCCGTTTCCAAATCTCAACTAACGGCCTTTATTGACAGCAATATCTAATCCAACCGCTGCGTCCGGGTTTCTGGACGCAGCGTGTTATTGGTGCTAGTGTTCATGTTGTCGGTAACCAGATTGCACGGAATGTATTCCTGACAAGATTTGTCACACCGATAAGCCTCAAATATAAAACCTAATTTTTAAAACCCAAAACAGCACGTCGGGGTCTGGCCAGTAAGGTCATTTCGATAGATCGCTCAATCCACACCCTTTCGCTCGCTCCCTTTTAAAACCACACGAATCAAAGCTATGAATCTTACCGAACTGAAACAAAAATCTGCCTCTGACCTTGTTGCTCTTGCCCAGGAAATGAAAATTGAAGGCATGGCCCGCTCTCGTAAGCAGGACATCATCTTCGCCATCCTCAAGGCTCATGCCAAAAAGGGTGAGGACATCCATGGTGACGGCGTACTGGAAATTCTCCAGGATGGCTTTGGCTTCCTGCGTTCTGCTGAAGGCTCTTACCTCGCAGGACCTGATGACATCTATGTCTCACCGAGCCAGATTCGACGCTTTAACCTGCGTACAGGCGACACGGTAGCCGGGAAGATTCGACCACCAAAAGACGGCGAACGTTACTTTGCACTACTCAAGGTGCAGGAAATTAACTTTGATTCGCCAGAAAATGCCAAGAACAAGGTGTTATTTGAAAACCTTACACCGCTGCATGCTAACGAGCGCATGGTGCTGGAAATTGGCAATGGCAGTACCGAAGACATTACTGCGCGTGTCATCGACATGGCATCGCCAATCGGTAAGGGCCAACGTGGCCTGATTGTCTCGCCGCCGAAGGCTGGTAAGACCATGATGCTCATGAACATCGCACAATCGATTACTGCGAGTTGTCCTGATTGTCACCTGATTGTATTACTCATCGATGAGCGCCCGGAAGAAGTGACCGAAATGGAACGCTCGGTACGTGGTGAAGTTGTTTCTTCAACCTTCGACGAGCCAGCCAGCCGTCACGTACAGGTTGCCGAGATGGTCATCGAAAAGGCCAAGCGCCTTGTTGAACATAAGAAAGACGTTGTTATCCTGCTCGACTCGATTACGCGTCTGGCACGTGCCTACAACACCGTCGTGCCTTCATCCGGCAAGGTACTCACCGGTGGTGTCGATGCCAATGCCCTGCAACGCCCGAAACGTTTCTTCGGTGCCGCACGTAATATTGAAGAAGGTGGCTCACTTACCATTCTCGCTACAGCGCTGGTGGAAACCGGTTCACGTATGGACGATGTGATCTACGAAGAATTCAAGGGCACCGGTAACATGGAACTGCACCTCGACCGTGGCATCGCTGAAAAACGCATCTACCCCGCGATCAACCTGAATCGCTCTGGCACGCGTCGTGAAGAACTGCTCACCAATCCTGCCGAATTGCAGATGATGTGGATCCTGCGCAAACTGTTGCACCCGATGGAAGACCTTGCTGCAATGGAATTCCTGCTCGACAAGATGAAGGCAACCAAGACCAATGCTGAATTCTTTGATTCGATGAAGCGCTAGCTGCTAGCTCACAGACCCCCTACGGGTTCTCCCTAGAATCTCTTCGAGATTCATTAGGGATATCCTGAACCAGCTTCGCTGGTTCTTGTAATTGTGAGTTACCCAGACGAGATTAGAAATCGAGTAGGGTACTCATGATGATGCCGTAGGCATCTATTAGCCAATAACCTTCGTCCCGAAGGTTCAGGGCAAATGATGATTGATGAGTGCATCAATCGGAAACTAAAAAGCCCTGCTGAACTTAGCGGGGCTTTTTTTGCCTCGAACCATCGTAGATGGTTGAGGTACTCTCAATGAATCTCGGAGGGTTCTGTGAGCATGCTTGCTATTGTCAGGCCGAAGCAACCTTTTTCAATTTCGCTTTTTTTACCACAAAGGACACGAAGGGACTCAAAGGAATGAACAGAAACAACAATTAGAGTGGTATCAGTTATTCTTGCCTTGATAGTAGGAATAACAATCAGGTTTGCAGGTTCTACCACTGAATATTTAGCAGTTCTGGGCATTGCGTGCTTAGCAATAATTGGCTTGTACTATTCAAACAACCCGATATATGGTTGATGAACACTCGTTGTAGTCATGGATTTTTTCTTTGTGAAACTTCGTGTCCTTTGTGGTTAATTATTTTTCTCTAAAGGATTAACCGGTGTCGGAGTAGCTTAGACACCTAACTATTTGACATTCATCACTCCCTTTTTATCGCTTCGACACCCCAAATCTTGTCCACGTACTCCTGTATGGTCAGGTCGCTGGAAAAACGCCCCATCATTGCAACATTGGTGATCGCCATCTTTGCCCAGGCATGGGGATCGTTAAATAATGCATCTGCCTCTAACTGGGCACGCATGTAATCGGCATAGTCTGCACACACCATGTACTGATCATGACCGAGCAACATATCGGCGACAGGTTTAAATCGCTTTATATCATCGGTTGAGAAATAACCCGCACCGATCATGTCGATGACTTCGCGCAGGCGTTCATCTGCATTGTAATACTCAACGGGGTTGTAACTCTGTTGCCAGTGCTCTCCGACCTGTGCAGCATCCATCCCGAACGTAAAAATATTATCCTCGCCAACGGCCTCGGCAATCTCGATATTTGCACCATCCTGAGTACCGATTGTTATTGCGCCATTAAGCGCAAGTTTCATATTGCCGGTACCTGATGCCTCCATGCCTGCCAGCGATATCTGTTCAGATAAATCCGCGGCGGGAATAATATCTTCCGCAGTTGAAACATCGTAATTCGGAATGTAAACAACTCGCAACAATCCGTACACGGCTGGGTCATTATTGACGATGTCTGCAACATCGTTGATAAGCTTGATAATGAGTTTTGCCATTGCATAGCCGGGCGCGGCCTTGCCACTGAAAATCACGGTTCGCGGTGCAAGCTGATCTACCTGGCCGCGACGAATCATGTTGTAACGCGTGATGACATGCAGCACGTTCAATAACTGACGCTTGTATTCATGCAGCCGCTTTACCTGCACATCAAACATCGAACCCGGATCAACATTTACACCAAGATTCATATGAATCAAATTTGCCAGCTCGCGCTTGTTATCAAGCTTCACTCGCATGAACTCACGACGAAACGCTTCACCCTCTGCACAGGGCAACAATTCCTCGAGGCGTTCAAGACATGTTAGCCACTCACCATCTATCTTTCCGGAAATAATTTCGCTGAGCCTTGGGTTGGCCTGGTTCAGCCATCGGCGCGGTGTCACACCATTGGTAATGTTTATGATCTTGTCCGGGAAGAATTCATCAAATTCACTGAAGATTGTCTGGCGCATTAGTTCAGTATGAATCGCCGATACGCCATTGACCTTGTGACTGCCGACAACGGCAAGGTGAGCCATGCGTACAGAGCGGATTCCTTCTTCATTTATGATCGACATGCGCTGCATCTTTTGCACATCACCCGGGTACCGGTGAATCAAATCATTTAAAAAGCGTTGATTAATTTCATAAATAATCTGCAAGTGCCTTGGCAGTACTGACTCAAACAGCTCTACCGGCCAGGTCTCCAATGCTTCCGGTAACAGGGTGTGATTTGTATAGGAAAATACCTGGCTACATATCATCCATCCCTGGCTCCATGACAGGTCATGCACATCAATCAGAATGCGCATGAGTTCAGCAATCGCGATTGCTGGATGTGTATCATTGAGCTGGATTGCCACCTTGTCAGGCAGATCGAGAAAGTCATCGTGGTTCTTGCTGTGCCGGTAGAGGATGTCCTGCAGTGACGCACTGACAAAAAAGTACTGTTGTTTCAGGCGCAGTTCCTGGCCCATTTCGGTCGTATCATCCGGGTACAACACCTTGGAGAGGTTTTCTGATTCGTTCTTCTCTTCAACAGCCTTGATGTAATTGCCTTCATTAAAATACTTCAGATCAAAATCACGCGATGCCTTCGCAGCCCACAGCCGCAGGTTGTTCACGGTATCGTTTTCGTAACCGGGTACCGGTGTATCACAGGCCATGGCCATGACCTCGTCGGTATCGATCCAGTGGTGACGCATACAGCCACGCTCATCACAAAACTCCATCACCTGGCCACCGAACTTGACCGGGTAAAGCAATTCAGCACGCGGGAATTCCCAGGGGTTGCCGTAACGTAACCAGTTATCCGGATGTTCGACCTGCCAGCCATTCTCGATGCGCTGGTTAAACATGCCGTACTCGTAGCGGATACCGTAGCCATAACCGGGCAGTTGCAGGGTCGCCATTGAATCGAGGAAACAGGCCGCCAGGCGACCCAGGCCGCCATTGCCCAGTCCTGCATCCGGTTCGAGTTCGCGGATCTCCTCCATGTCGACACCGACATCATGCAGGGCCTGGATGATTTCATCATGCAGCCCGAGGCTGAGCATGCCGTTACTGAGCGTACGCCCCATGAGGAATTCCAGCGACAGGTAGTAGATACGCTTGGCATCCTGCTCGTAGTAGCTGCCCTGGGTATCGATCCAGCGTTCCATGAGCCGGTCACGTACCACGTAACTGGCGACATTCAGCCAGTCATGCGGTGTCGCGGTCTGGCGGTCCTTGCCGACCGAATACTCGAGGCGATTGGCAAGCGAATGCTTGATGGCGCTGACATCGTCACCCTGGTAGTCATACCTGAAATCATCCGGTTTATTGGAATTATCTTTGCTCATCCTGACTCCCCGTTGTGTGTACATCCCTGGTAGCTGCACACGTTGTCCTGTTTATAGCATCGACAAACTGGACATAATCTCAACTTACACCCTATTTCATGCATATTTAACCCCTATTTCCATGCGGATATTAAGGTTGCCTGCTCTCATTTACCCGCGGTCTTTGACATACCCGGAAAATGTATGGATGATGAAGTCAGATACCGGCATGATTGGCCTGCCGCCCAGGGAAAGCTGGGAAATGGCTGATTCAAGGCAGAATATTTGGATGAGTAGCCCCACAGCAAACAAATTGGGGTTCGATGATTGGCTCGACCTTGCCATGAACGACCCGCAAGCCTTTGAAACTGCACGAAGTGCAGCCATTCAGGCATTCCTGTCTTCTGTTCCCGAACGCTCCCGTGAACGCCTCACCCGCCTGCAGTGGCGCATTGACATGGTTCGTGAGCACAGCAAGACACCCATGTCGGCCTGCCAGACAATTTACAGCATGATGTGGGACCGTCTCGCGGGCGACAACGGTATGATCGAAGCCCTTAAATATTTCACCTATGACGGTATTTATAGCCTCGAACCCACGCATAATGCCGAGATCCTGCCCTTCACTCCACGCCTGAGTAACGATAGTAAGCCTGTCTGAGCGTTTCGGACTTGCCGAACGGGTCAGTTTTACGTATTATGCGCGCCCTTAACACTGCGCAAAGGCGCTTATTCTGAGGTAACAGGCCATGAAGCCAGAGATTCATCCTTCATACGAGACCGTCAAGGTCACTTGCAGCTGTGGCAACAGCTTCGAAACAGGTTCGACGATTGGTAAAGACGCCATGGCTATCGAAGTCTGCTCAGAATGCCACCCGTTCTTCACCGGTAAGCAGAAGCTGCTCGATACTGCCGGTCGCGTTGACAAGTTCAAGCAGAAGTACGGTCGCCGTAAAGCATAAATATTTTATGCTGCAGGTACTGCATTTAAAGGCGCTCCATTGTGAGCGCCTTTTTTATTGCCTGTTTGCCCCGTTTCTCCTCCAGGCTCTGCCCGTACAGGCCGGGCCTCTCTGCCCGGCAAGCCATATCGATCGTACTGCACAGGTCCGCTACGTCCATGATGGAGATACCTTACACCTGGCCAGTGGTGAGAAGGTCCGCCTGATTGGCATCAATACCCCGGAGCTGGCCCGTGACGGCCGCCCGGCACAGCCACTGGCACTGACTGCTCGTAACAAGCTGCGCGAGCTTATTCGTCAAAGTGGTCAGAAAGTTGGCCTGCGTTTCGATACCGAGCGCAAAGATCGCTATGGCCGTACCCTTGCCCACCTGTATGACCATGACGGCAACAGCCTGTCGGCCCAGCTACTGCGTGACGGCCTGGCAAACCTGCTTGCCGTCCCGCCCAACCTGTCCGGCCTGGATTGCTATGCACGTGTGGAGGACCAGGCTCGCACCCGGCAACGCGGGCTCTGGCAAGCTAACCGCTACAAGCCTGTCGACAGCCTGAGGCTGGCCCGCTCTGCACGGGGCTACCACCATATAAAAGGCAAGGTCACCCGCATTGGTGAGGGGCGACGTAACCTGTGGATGAACCTGCCCGGCAATATCGCCTTGCGCATTGATAAAAACGACCTGGATTACTTCAGTAGCCTCAACCCGCGACAACTGGCCGGTAAAACCGTCCTCGCCCGTGGCTGGCTGTACAAACGCAAGGGCGAGCTCCGCATGCGTATACGCACCGACTATGCACTCAAGCGTCTGGACTGACTTGACCACAGCTGCGACACGGTAAACACTTATGCCATGAAAGCACGAACAGCCTGTTACCGCTTTGCCCTGCTTTGGATACTGCTGCAGCTTGTCGGCTGCGCGGTCAATCCGGTCAGTGGTGAATCTGATTTTGTCCTTATGTCCGAAGACCAGGAAATTGCCATTGGCCGTGAGAACCACGCCAAGATCATCAAACGCTATGGCCGTTACGACAATGAGCGCCTGCAGACCTACGTACAGAAGATCGGTAGCGAGCTGGCCACCAACAGCCATCGTACCAACCTCATCTTTCGCTTTACTGTCCTCGACACTAACGAGATCAATGCCTTCGCCCTGCCTGGCGGCTACATCTATATCACTCGCGGCCTGATTGCCTACCTGGCTAACGAGGCTGAACTCGCCGCCGTACTCGCCCACGAGATTGGCCATGTCACCGCACGCCATGCCGTGCGACAGCACAGTGCGGCAACAGCGACCGGTATTCTCGCGGCCATCCTCGCCTCGCAGGCCGACTTCCAGGGTGCTGGCGATATTCTTAATACAGCCGGTACAGCGCTCGTCCGTGGCTATGGCCGCGACCATGAGCTTGAATCCGACCGCCTCGGCGCCGAGTACCTGGCGAAAAGCGGCTACGACCCGCTGGCCATGCTCGAGGTCATCCGCGTGCTGAAAAACCAGGAGATCTACGAACGCAAGCTGGCCGAACGCGAGGGACGCGAACCAAATATCTACCACGGCGTATTTTCCACCCACCCTGACAATGACAAGCGTCTCCAGGAAGTCGTCGGGCGTGCCAAACGCCTGTCGAAGAAATCACTTAACCGCAGCAACCGCGCCAGCTTCCTCAGTAACATCGAGGGACTTGTATTCGGTGAGGGTGAAAAAGAAGGCATCCTGCGCGGTAACCGTTTCTACCACCGTGAACTCGATGTCACTCTGAAACTACCGGAGGGCTGGCGTGTCGAAAACCGCCCGGACCGGCTGCTGGCCATCGCACCCGGCAACCAGGGCCTGTTCCAGGTCCGTGCGATGGACATCAACCTGCGCTTGACTCCGAAACAATTTCTCGAAAAGCGCCTTAAACTTGAGGATCTACAGTCAGGTGAGAGCTTCCGGCACAGAGACCTGCAGGGATACACCGCACTTTCACGTGTACGAACCTCTTATGGTACCCGCCTGACCCGCTTCATCATCCTGTTCCGTGCAAACAAGGCGTGGGTGTTCCAGGGTGCAGCCAAAGATACGGATCGTCCGTATAGCTACGACCGGCTGTTTCTCGATTCTGCACGCAGTTTTCGTAACCTGAACTCTAAAGAACAGGAACTTGCCCGTGCACGTCGCCTGCATATCATCACCGCAAGCAAGACGACCCGGTTTGCAGACCTGGCACGCGAATCACGACTTGGAGCAAATGCAGAAGTGCAGCTGCGCCTGCTCAACAAGCACTACCCGAATGGTGAACCAGCTCCCGGTACCCCCCTGAAAATCATCCAGTAGCGCTACAAAACGGCCAAAGCCGTGTAGAATGGCGATCCGTTTTACAAGGCACAACGTCATGACCGAAGATCTGAAAACCGCCGCGCTCAAGTACCACGCTGAACCTGTACCGGGAAAACTCGCCATCGAGGTATCCAAACCCTGTGCGACCCAGCAGGAGTTGTCACTCGCCTATACACCGGGCGTCGCTGAGCCCTGCCGTGAGATCCAGACTGATGCTGAAAATGCCTACAAATATACGGCCAAGGGTAATCTTGTCGCAGTCATCACCGATGGTACGGCCGTGCTCGGTCTCGGCAATATCGGTGCCCTGGCCGGCAAACCGGTCATGGAAGGCAAGGCGGTACTATTCAAACGCTTCGCGGATATCGACTGCTTTGATATCGAGGTCGATGCCGACACCCCGGATGACTTTGTCGACACGGTCAAACGTATTGCCTCTGGCTTCGGGGGTATTAACCTCGAAGATATCGGCGCACCGCGCTGTTTTGATATCGAGAAACGCCTCATCGACTTGCTCGATATCCCCGTCTTCCACGATGACCAGCACGGCACGGCCATCATTATTACGGCCGGGCTGAAAAACGCCCTCGAACTGCAGGGCAAACGCTTTGAAGATATACGCGTGGTCTGCCTCGGTGCCGGTGCAGCCGGAATTGCTGCCATGCACATGCTCATCGCGATGGGCACCCCGAAGCAAAACATCCTGCTATGTGACCGCAACGGTGTTGTACATGCAGGCCGTGATGACCTGAATGAACACAAACGCTTCTTTGCCGCTAAACACAGCGAACGCACCTTGGCCGAGGCCATGCAAGGCGCCGATGTTTGTATCGGTGTATCAGGGCCGAACCTGATCAGCACTGACATGGTAAAAAGTATGGCCGACAAGCCAGTCCTTTTTGCACTGTCCAACCCTGATCCGGAGATCAACCCGGCTGATGCACTCGCCACGCGTGATGATCTCATCATGGGCACGGGCCGTTCTGACTATCCCAACCAGGTCAATAATGTACTGGGCTTCCCGTTCATCTTCCGTGGCACACTTGATGTACGCGCACGTGAGATCAACGAAGCCATGAAAGTGGCGGCCGTGAATGCGCTGGCAATGCTTGCCCGTGAGCCTGTGCCACAAGAGGTGATTGACGCCTATGGCGGCGAGAACTTCGAATTTGGTCCGGGTTACATCATTCCCAAGCCGCTGGATCCACGTCTGAAAGATTTTGTCTCTGCGGCTGTCGCGGGTGCAGCTGTCGATACAGGTGTGGCGCGCGCGCCCTACCCGGAACATTACCCAAAACGCGATGTCTGATGGAAATAATAAATAGGGAGATCACATGATGAACACATACTTTTCACGCCGTTTTATCCTTCTTGTCGCCCTGGTCAGTCTGGCAGGTGCCGCAATTGCCGGTGAAATCGTCGCTCCACCCAAACATTTCAGCAAAAGTGCAGGGTTTGTGGATCTTGGCCTGAAGGGCGAACAACTCGGTGATGTAAAGAATGTCTACAAGATTCCAGTCGTGCTTGACGAAATCCCTTCAAATGCTGTCATCAACATGAAGTTTGACGTGATTACAACGGGCGTCTGTCATGTCAGTTATGAGCCCACCGAAATATTTCTCAATGATGAAAGTATCCAGGAAATTGATTTCCGTGAAATGGACGAAGGCTCAAAGCAAGACATCCGTGTATCGCTACCCGAGGAATACCTGAAGGTTGGTAAAAACACCATCAAGATCATTAGCGGTCAATGCAACGAAGGTCTCGACAGCATGAAATTCAACGGTGTGTCACTCAGTATCGACAAGTCGTCTTCATAGACAACCTGGCTTTTATTGCTAGTATCTGGTTAAGAGGACCTCTTGTTCAGGAGAACAAGACTATGCATAGAGCGGTATTCATCATCGCGTTATTGTTCGCCAACCATGTACTGGCGACTGAGATCTACCGTAGCACCGATGAAAACGGCCGACCGGTCTTCAGCAACACCCCGCCTGAGACAGACCACGAGGTACTTGATGTCAAAATCAAGAATGACCTCGGTGCGAAAAACGAACCTGCTCCAGAAAGTCGTAATTTTTCCTTCCCTGCCCGACCTTCATACCGTCCACGTTCAGGATACAGTTCGACCCGACGTGATAAAAAAGAAAGTGGTGCCACACTGCAGGAAAACTGCGAGCGCTATCGAAATATCGTACGCGGCAACAACAAGCAACGTGAGAAACGCGATTACTGGTGTGGCCGACTGCACCGTGGAAAATAACCCGTGCTCAACTACCTCTATCAGCCATATCCTACAGGGCTGCATTCGCAGCACTTACATACATTTGTGAGCTCCTCATCCAGACTTGATACCTGATAACTCAAATCAGGAGGGACAAGGATGGTCCGCCTACTACTACTTTGCAGCCTGCTGCTGCCTGCACAACTGAGTGCAACTCAGGTTTTCCAGTCAAAAGATGAATTCGGCCGCCCCGTTTTCAGCGATACGCCACCCGAGACGGAACACCAGGCTATTGATATCGAAATCCAGAATGACTATGACTGGCACACACCACAATCATCTCGAACACGGAAGAAAACCTACAAACAAAAAAGTCGAAGCAAACGACACAAGAAGACAATTAAACTTAGCTTCGCCGAGCTACAGGGGAAATGCACGCGTGCACGCTACCGCTACCAGAAATACCGGGGCACACGGAACTCAAGTGATTGGGGAAATTACAAGGCGAAACTAATCAAATATGCGGCAAAGAGAGACTACTGGTGTAGTCGAGCTTTAAAAAGAAAGTGATTATTGTTTAGCTCACAGAATCCCTACGGGATTCTTGGTGTATATTTTAATCCTGTAATAATTCTTTTTACTTCAAACTCAGGTAAATCTCCCTTACCTTGTGCAGATCATCTTCGGTATCAACACTCGGGCCCGGTGAGGGATTTTTAGCCACACCACAATACAGGCGCTTACCGTTCCACAGCGCTCGAAGTTGTTCGAGACACTCAATGGTTTCAAGCGGCGCCGGGGCACGACTGAAATAGATCGCATAGCCACCTTTATCAAGGATTGTCTTCACGACGTTCGGATCGAAGATGTCATCAATGTGTTCGAGTGGTGAGCACAGTAAATCCATGTCTGCATCAGGGTGGTTACCCAGGTCTTCGGCGACCTGGCGAATCGTCTGTGGCGGCAAGAGGGGTTCATCGCCCTGCAGGTTAACGACGATTTCATCATCGGGCATGCCCAGTATTTCAGTGACCTCGGCCAGTCGGTCACTACCGTGACTCATGTGTATCCGCAGTCATGATGACATCTGCACCAAAGCCTTCGGCCACTTCACGGATACGCTCATCGTCTGTGGCAATACAGACGCGATGCGCTCCTGCCTGTTGCGCCTTGTTGTGCACATGTTCAATCATCGGTGCATCGTGGATATCGAGCAGGGGTTTACCCGGTAGCCGTGACAAGGCATAGCGGGCAGGAATGATCACACTGGATTTCATTACATCTCAGCCAGCATAAATTGTGCCTCGACCTTTTTTATATCATCCCGTTGCATCGGCTTGCCATCAACCGGCGACATGGGTGCCTGGCGTTGACCATCGACAGGAAACACCACGATGTCGATGGGTATGTCACCGGCTATAAAACTGTACGTCGGGTATAACGCGTATTTGTCCTTACTGATACGAAATCTTTTTTCATCCTGGCGGTAAGGGATGGTGTGGTCATCGAGATGAAAACCGATTTCCTCGGGATGGTCTGTAAAGACGTGCAGATTAACATCAGAGTGTTCGCCTGCTGTGCCACGCTGGACGGATCCAACCAGGTGTGGCTTGAACCTTTCCAGCATACGCATGGCCTTGATAGCCATTTGCCGAAGTTCATTTAAGCGTTGCGGATGTTTGTCAGCATGAAACAGGCGTTGGTATTCAATCAGTGCCTGTTCTATTTCTGTGTTGCTGGGCAGTACATGTTTATCCGTAATACCTGAGCTATTCGCAGCTTTCTGTTTCGCGACGAGAAAGTCCTTGATGCCATGTTCTGCCATCAGGCGTGCCGCCTCCTGCGCAAGACGCTGGCGGGTATTTGAATCTATTCGGTGAGCCCTGCGAGCCATGCCACACCTTCTTGTTATTTAGAAAATCTGTTCTGGAATCTGTGCTTCCGGAACCGTATTGTCCTTGTCATTCACAACCTTGACCTGTGCTGACTCTTTGGGAACATTCACGGTGCGGAATGTTTCAAAGATAGCATTCGTCTGACCCTGTCCTGCGAGCAGTCCCGTTTCAGGATCAATTTTTACCGTTACGATTCCTTGCGGTACTTCAAAGGTCTTTTCCGGCACGCCTTTCATGGCCTGTTCCATAAAATAGATCCACATCGGTAATGCAGCACTTGCACCCGTTTCCTTTGCGCCAAGTGGCTGATGTTGATCAAAACCTACCCATGCAGTCGTTACTAGCGTACTACTGTAACCTGAGAACCATGCGTCTTTCTGTTCATTGGTTGTGCCCGTTTTACCGGCGAGATCATTACGACCAATTTTTCTCGCACGCCGTCCGGTACCACTTTTAATCACATCACTGAGTATACTGCGCATGATGTAATTATTTTGTTCACTCATGATTCGCTCTGCAGCTTTTACAGGTAGCTTATCTTCAGCTGCAGTCTCATCCGTCGCCTCTTCAGCGTCAACGACTTCTACGATTTCCTCACTGGTTTCAGCGTTTGTTTTAGCCAGTTCTTTTTCAAGCGCACGTTGCAACTCAAGCTCAGCCAGTTTTTCACATTCGAGACACACCTGGACAGGGTTATTCTGGTAAATAATATTTCCGCGACTGTCTTCAATACGTTCAATGAAACTCGGGAAGATACGGTAGCCACCGTTTGCAATCGAAGCGTACCCGGTCAGCAATTCCAGTGGTGTTAAAGATGTACTCCCGAGTGCGAGTGACAAATCCTTCGGCATGCGTTTTTCATCGAAGCCGAATTTTTTTGCATAATTGATCGCATACTTGATTCCGATCGAACGCAGCAGGCGAATCGAAATCAGGTTACGTGATTTCATCAAACCAACGCGCAGACGCGTCGGACCAAAAAACTTACCGCTGTAATTTTCCGGACGCCAGGTATTTTCCAGTCCCGCATCATCAAACACAACGGGGGCATCGTTAATCAGGCTCGCCGCGGTATAACCGCTATCCAGTGCCGCCGAATAGATAAAGGGTTTGAAATTCGAACCCGGCTGACGATAGGCCTGTGTAACCCGGTTGAACTTGCTGTAATAAAAATCAAAGCCACCAACGAGTGCCCTAATTTCGCCAGTCTCAGGTGTCATACTGACCAATGCACCTTTAACAGCAGGCACCTGTGTCAGGCGCAGTTCATCTTTATCATTCCGCACAAGCCGTATTACTTCCCCCTGACTAACGATGTCTGCTGCAAATCTTGGCTTCGGACCACGACGATTCTCATCCTTGTAAGGGCGCGCCCACTCAAGGCCGTTCCAGTCAATACGCTCGAGTTTGCCATCCGCACGTATGACAGTAATTGCACGTTCCTCAAGATGAAGTACAACGGCAGGAACCAGTCTGCCGACAACTGGAATATCCTTTAGCTGTTCACGTACGGAGCGGGTAAGTTCATCTGGCAAACTCACAATCGCGACAGGCTGGGGCTCAGGGTCGCCTTTTGGCCGATTCAGTGCAGGAGGCTCTATAACAGGCAAGGCATCCTTCAATTCCTGCGCTATTTCTATCGACGCCTCGCTACCACGGTAACCATGGCGACGGTCGTATTCGAGCATGTTGCGGCGCAGTGCAGCATTGGCAAAACGTTGCAGGCGCGTATCAAGGGTCGTGTATACCCGGTAGCCAAGTGTGTAGGCCTCATTTCCATACTGTTTAACCAGTTCCGCACGCACCATCTCGGCGACAAATGGCGCCTTTAGTTCAATACTCAGGCCGTGCCGACTCGCATTGTCTTCGATGGCAACGGCCTTGTCATAGGTGGCCTGATCGATAAACTCGAGATCACGCATTCTGCCAAGGACATAATTACGCCGGATCGTTGCACGTTTCTTGTTCGCTATTGGGTTGTACTTGGAGGGGGCCTTCGGCAAACCGGCAATCATGGCAAGCTGATCGACACTTAACTCTTTGATTTCCTTGCCGTAATAGACCTGTGCGGCAGCTGCCACACCGTATGATCGGGTACCCAGGTAGATCTTGTTCAGGTACAGCTCAAGAATCTCCTGCTTGGTGAGCTCCTGCTCAATTTTGAGTGCAAGGAAAATTTCATTAAGTTTTCTCAGGTATGTCTTTTCCCGTGACAGGAAAAAATTCCTTGCAACCTGCATAGTTATCGTTGATCCGCCCTGTCCTTTCTTGCCGGTCTTTACCAAATGGACAACTGCGCGCAAAATACCTTGATAATCGACACCCGGATGCTCAAAGAAACGATCGTCTTCTGCCGCCAGAACAGCTTTTACCATCAGATCGGGTACATCGGAATAATTAAGCGGCGAGCGTTTTTTTTCGCCAAATTCGGCGACGAGGGCACCCTCGCGTGAATAGACACGCAGCGGCGTTTGCAGCTGAACATCCTTGAGGGTATCGATTTCAGGCAGATTGGGCGCCAGGTATATATAGGTACCCGCCAGCAGTAATACCCCTGCTGTGAAACCGGAAAACAGCCAAATGAGGCTAAACCGAAGGAATTTAAGGAAAAATTTCATGAAAACTGTTTAAACAATTGATTCTCAGTATGTGAACCGCTTCAAGGTGCGTCCCTGCCGGATCGATTATAAAGTAGATGTAAATGGTTACGATAGTGCATTTACGCAATAATTAATATTGATAATTACTTGACTCTGGTATTTAATGTAGTTAAACATGTAAAGCCCGTAACCACGGATGATAAAAAGGAAAATAAGGTGGCCTTCTCGAGTTTATTCTCAAAAAAGCAGCCCCCGGTACTGGGGCTAGATATCAGCTCAACAGCAGTCAAGCTGCTGGAGTTGAGCCAGTCTGGTGGCCGATACCGGGTAGAAAGCTATGCCGTTGAGCCACTGCCGTTAAATTCTGTCATTGAAAAAAACATCAGTGACGTTGAAGCGGTGGGCGAAGCCATACGCCGTGCAGTCAAGCGCTCGGGTACAAAAACACGCAGCGCTGCTGTTGCCGTGGCGGGTTCTGCCGTGATTACCAAGGTTATCTCGATGCCGGCTTCATTATCAGATGAAGAAATGGCAAGCCAGATCGAACTCGAAGCGGATCAATATATTCCTTACCCGCTTGAAGAAGTGAATATCGATTTTGAAATTTTAGGCAGCTCTGGCAAGGACGATGACCGTGTCGATGTCCTGCTTGCCGCATCACGAAGTGAAAATGTTGATGTACGTATTGCAGCATGTGAAATAGGTGGACTGAAAGCAGCGATTGTCGATGTTGAAGCCTATGCAATGGAAAATGCTTTCGATCTTCTCACCGACCAGGTACCTGACGGTGGTGTCGATAAAACCATCGCGATTATCGACATCGGTGCAACCATGACAACCTTAAGCGTTCTGCATGACAGCAAGATCATCTATACACGTGAACAGGTATTTGGTGGCAAACAACTGACAGAAGAAATACAACGCCGTTATGGCCTGTCCTACGAAGAAGCCGGTATGGCGAAACGTCAGGGTGGTTTACCTGACAACTACATACCTGAAGTGCTTGAGCCGTTCAAGGAAGCCATGGCTCAACAGGTCAGCCGATCATTACAATTTTTCTTCTCCTCCAGCCAATATAATAGTGTTGACCACATTATCCTGGCAGGAGGAAGTGCCTCAATCCCGGGTGTTGATGAACTGATTGAGGCAAAACTGGGAACCAACACCACAGTTGCAAACCCGTTTGCTAATATGTCGCTGTCATCTCGGATAAAGGCGCAAACACTCAGCAATGACGCGCCTGCACTGATGATTTCCTGCGGCCTGGCATTAAGGAGTTTTAGCTAATGGCAAGAATTAACCTGTTACCTTGGCGCGAGGAGCAGCGCAGGGAAAGGCTAAAAAAATTCCAGACAATAACGGTTCTGGCAGCCTTCCTGATGCTTGCCATTATCCTTCTCGTGCACGTTCGTATGAACGCACTAATCGATCACCAACAATCTCGTAACGATTACCTCGTCAAACAAAACAAGGTTCTTCAGGCACAGATTACTGAAATCGAAAACCTCGAGAAAGAAAAATCAAACCTGCTGGCACGTATGAACATCATCCAACAGCTACAAAGTTCTCGGCCACAGGTTGTACATGTTTTCGATGAAATGGTTAGCACCATGCCAAATGGCGTTTACCTCACCGGTATCAAGAATGCTGGCCCAAGCATTACACTAAATGGCTTTGCACAATCCAATGCACGTGTCTCATCGTATATGCGTAAGGTTGATGATGCCGACTGGTTATCCGATCCACGTCTCGATGTAATTGCCACGGAAAGCATAAAGGGTCAGCGTATCAGTCGCTTCACCCTCGTGGTTAAACAAACAACACCGGCTGCGAAAAAGGCTGCTGCTCAAGCTAACCAGGAGGGCGCACAATGAATTTGTCCGAACTCAATGAGCTTGATTTTCAGGATATAGGCAACTGGCCAGCCCCCGCCAAGGGCCTTGCAATTGCAGCCGTATGTGTGGTTCTGCTATTTGCTGGTTACTGGTTCGATACCAAAGAACAACTGGCAGAGCTGGAAACAATTGAGATAAAAGAACGTGAGCTCAAGGCCGAATACAAAAGCAATGCAAAGAAAGCGGCCAACATCAGTTTATACAAACAACAAATGTCTGATATGAAGCAGTCGTTTGGTGCCATGTTGAAGCAGCTACCAAGTAAAACAGAGGTCGCCGAGCTACTTGTCGATGTTTCTCAAACAGGCCTCGCCAGTGGACTGGAATTTGATCTGTTCAAGGTTGACCCTGAAATACCGCTTGAGTTTTATGCCGAGCTTCCAATCCGTCTGCGTGTAACAGGTGAATATCACGAATTTGGTCATTTTGTCAGTGGCGTTGCAGCCCTGCCACGTATTGTGACCCTGCACGACTTTTCAATTTCACGCGGCAAAGAGAGCAATCTGCTGATAATGGAAGCGACAGCAAAGACCTATCGCTATATTGAAGAAGATACTGGTGATGAAAAGGGAGGTGCCAAGAAATGATCATTAAACAGCACCTCAATATCGTCCGACTCACTGCTATTGGCAGTCTTACCATGATACTGACCGCCTGTGGCAGTCATGCCAATCACAAAGACCTCGAAAACTTCGTTAAAAAGACCAACGAACGTGCGGCTAAAATTACCAGCATTGATGCTCTGCCAGATATTCAGCCCTACGAGACATTCCTGTACCGCACGGGTAACCGACGTGACCCATTCACCAATATTGTCGCAACGGATGAAGCCGCTGTTGCCCAGGCTGATGACAGTGTTCGTCCACCGACGAATCATCGCAAAGAAGCACTCGAGGCCTACCCGCTGGATGCATTGCGGATGATCGGCACCTTGCAACGTGGTGACACACTGTGGGCCATTGTGAAGATTGAAAACAACCCTGATGGCGGCATACATCGTATCGTCACAGGCAACTACCTTGGCCAGAACTACGGCCGTGTCATTAACGTTTCTGAAGAAAAGATTGATCTCATCGAAATCATACCGAATGGACTTGGAGGCTGGCGCGAACGTGATGCCTCCATTGCCCTGAGTGAAGAATGAGGGGAATAGAATAATGAGTGGAAGCAACCCAACTACACTGTCACAACGCAATACTGCTCTGAAACGAGTCCTAACATGGACGTTCGCTCTGTTCAGCATAGTGTTCATGCCAGTCTCTGCCTTCGCAGCAGCAACCCTTGATGAGGTTACATATTCTACGTTGCCTGGAAACAAGGTACAGCTCAAGCTGAGTCTTTCGGGTGATGTCAAGGAACCAATCAGTTTTACAACTGATAACCCGGCGCGTATCGCCCTGACATTCTCTGATACTACCAGTAAGCTGAAGAAAAAGAGCCAGAACATCAGTGTTGGGGTAGCACGCAGTGTAACGGCTGTCGAAGCAGGCGGCCGCACTCGCGTTGTAGTGAACCTGGTCAAGCTCGTCCCCTATTCAGTTACCCGTAAAGGGAACAACATCTACGTTAGCCTTGATACGGGCGGTAGTAGCCGTAGCACTACGACAGCTTCGGAAACACCTGCTGCCGTTGCAATAGAAACCGGCAAACACAGCGTTGATAACATTGATTTCCGCCGTGGTGCCAAGGGTGAAGGTCGTGTCGTTGTGACACTTTCTGATCCAAAGACAATTGTCGACATGCGTGAAGAAGGTGGCAAGATCGTCGCCGACTTCCTCAACGCAACACTTCCTGAAAAACTCCAGCGCCGTCTCGATGTGCTCGATTTTGCCACACCTGTGAAGATGATTGATGCGTTCCAACGTGGCGATAATGTACGTGTCATCATTGAGCCGGCTGTCCTTGAATATGAACACCTTGCCTTCCAGGCCGACAATGTAATGACCATTGACGTACGCCAGATCAGCAAGGAAAAGCAGGCCGAACTTAAGAAAAAGAAATTTGGCTACGTGGGTGAAAAACTGTCGCTGAATTTCCAGAACATTGATGTTCGTGCAGTCCTGCAATTAATTGCTGACTTTACCGGCCTAAACCTCGTCACAAGTGATACGGTGCAGGGTAATATCACTCTGCGACTGAAGAATGTTCCCTGGGATCAGGCACTGGATATCATTCTTAAGACCAAGGGACTGTCAAAACGTCAGACCGGCAACGTAATACTTGTCGCGCCAACCGAAGAAATCGCGGCTCGTGAGAAACTAGAACTCGAATCTCAAAAACAGATCGAGGAACTCGCACCGCTTCGCTCCGAATACATCCAGGTCAATTATGCCAAGGCCGAAGATATTGCAGCCTTGCTTAAATCTGAAGACAACACTCTGTTATCAGTACGCGGTAATGTCACCATTGATGAACGTACCAACACCCTGCTGGTACAGGATACGGCTGACAAGCTTGCCCAGATCCGGGAGCTTGTAAACACACTCGATATTCCTGTTCGCCAGGTACTTATTGAGTCACGTGTCGTCGTGGCCAATGATGACTTCAGTAAAGATCTCGGTGTCCGCTTCGGTATATCCAACCGCAGCAAGGAAACAGCTGATGAAGGCAACAATGGTTCAAATACTGTTATTAGTGGAAACCTGAGCGGCACGACGGATTTGATAAACTTTGTCCCGCAGACCAACACGGATGCACTGAGTGTAAATCTCCCTGCTGCACCTGCTGATGCTACGGCCGCAACATTCGCACTGGCGATTGCCAAGCTTCCATTTGGTAACCTGCTACAGCTCGAGCTGTCTGCCTTGCAACAGGAAGGACGTGGTGAAATTATCTCGAATCCACGTGTCATCACTGCTAACCAGAAAGAAGCCTACATTGAACAGGGTACTGAAATCCCATTCCTGACAACGGCGGCCAATGGTACGACGACAATCACCTTCAAGAAGGCTGTATTGAGTCTGCGTGTCACGCCACAGATCACACCTGATGATCGTGTCATCATGGACCTGACCGTCACCCAGGATACCGTAGGTCAATTAGTTACGCTGTTTAACTCATCGGTACCGAGTATCGATACCCAGGAGGTCACTACTCAGGTACTCGTTGACAATGGTGAAACCGTGGTACTGGGTGGTGTCTACCGTCGCGAAACACGTGATGCATCTGACCGGGTACCGTTCTTTGGTGACCTGCCATACGTTGGTTTCCTGTTCAAACAAACAACCAGTGTTGATGAAAAACAGGAACTGCTGATCTTCGTAACACCGAAGATTATCAAGGACACCCTGCGCCTGAATTGATCCCAAGCGCAGAGCACGTCACAATCGGGGCCTGAACAGGCCCCGATTTTTTTATGAATAACTGAAAACGAATATGAAACCATCAACAAACATCTTCCTTGTCGGTCCCATGGGAGCAGGCAAGACCTCGGTCGGCAAACAGCTTGCCAAGGCGCTGAAACGCGAGTTTGTTGACAGTGATAAAGAGATCGAAGACCGTACTGGCGTAAATATCCCGACTATTTTCGATATCGAAGGGGAAAGTGGCTTCAGGAGCCGTGAGTCTGCCGTCGTTGATGAACTGACGCAGCGTTCTGGCCTGGTATTGGCCACCGGTGGGGGAGCAGTACTGGCGCAAGCCAATCGCACAGCCCTGCAATCACGCGGCGTCGTGATTTACCTGCATGGAAGTATCGAACAGCTCTACCAGCGGACACACCGCGACCGTAATCGCCCCCTGCTACAAACTGACGACCCGAAGCAGCGAATCGCAGATTTACTCGAGATCCGCGACCCGATCTATCGCGACGTTGCCGATCACATCATTGAGACAGATGGCCAGACCGTTCGCAAGGTGGTCAGTGCCATTATGCAAAAACTTGGTGAAGCCTGAGTCGTATTATCTTGCAAGACATTGATCACGCAAACATTATATAATCCATAGTCATTTACCTGAGATTTACCGGATTATGAAAACCTTAAACGTCGATCTGGGCACACGCAGCTACCCGATCCATATCGGTACCGGCCTGCTCGATACTCCTGAACTGATTCGCCCACACATACAGGGCAGCGAAGTCATGATTGTCAGCAATGAAACCATTGCGCCCCTCTACCTTGATCGCACCCTGGCACTGCTTGATGGTCTTGACGTTGCAAGCGTCATCCTGCCTGACGGCGAACAGTACAAGACCCTCGATACGCTTAACCTTGTATATACCGCCCTGCTTGAGAAGCACTTCACGCGTCGCTGCACGTTGATAGCGCTGGGCGGAGGTGTTGTCGGCGATATTACGGGTTTTGCCGCTGCAAGTTATCAGCGTGGTGTCAATTTCATCCAGATCCCGACAACCCTGCTAGCCCAGGTAGACAGTTCGGTTGGTGGCAAGACCGGTGTCAACCATGCACTGGGTAAAAACATGATCGGTGCCTTTCACCAGCCACAGTGCGTCATCGCGGATACTGATACCCTCAATACGCTTGAAGACAGGCAACTGTATGCCGGCATCGCCGAAGTCATCAAGTATGGTCTTATTAATGACCCTGATTTCTTCGCTGCACTTGAAAGCAACATTGATGCAATCGTTCACCGCGACCCTGACAAGCTTGCCTGGGCAATTGAACGTTCATGCCAGGACAAGGCGGATGTTGTTGCTGCCGATGAACGTGAATCCGGCATGCGTGCCCTGTTAAACCTTGGCCATACCTTTGGCCATGCCATTGAAACAGGCACCGGCTACGGTAACTGGCTGCATGGCGAAGCCGTTGCCTGTGGCATGATGATGGCTGGTGAACTGTCACACATGCATGGCTGGATCGATAGCAAGACGCTTGATCGCATTCACAACATTCTGCAGCGTTCTCATCTACCTGTAAAACCACCGGCCAAGATGACGAGCCAGCAATTCCTTGACATCATGGCCGTCGATAAAAAGAATCTTGAGAAAAAAATCCGCCTTGTCTTGATGAAAGGTATCGGCAAGAGTTTTATCAGTGATGACTTCGACAATGTTCTTTTAAAGGAACTGCTTGATAAACAACTACCAGGGAATCAACAGGACTAAGCATATGAATGACGGCCTGCTTGAAAAATACGCCGCTAAAAGCAGCACCAGCCTGGGCCGCACACACCCTGAGTCATCGCCCGCCTACCGCGGTGAATTTCAACGTGATCGAGACCGTATCATTCATTCAACTGCATTTCGCCGCCTCGAGTATAAGACCCAGGTGTTTGTGAATCATGAAGGTGACCTGTTCCGAACACGCCTGACCCACTCTATTGAAGTCGCACAGATCAGCCGCACCATTGCACGCTCACTACAACTAAACGAAGACCTTTCAGAAACCATTGGCCTTGCCCATGATCTTGGCCACACGCCTTTCGGCCATGCTGGTCAGGATGTACTCAATGACTGCATGCGTGATTACGGTGGTTTCGAACATAACCTGCAGTCTCTTCGTGTTGTTGATGAGCTTGAAGAAAAATACGCCGAGTTCCCTGGGCTAAACCTGACCTTTGAATCTCGTGAAGGAATACTCAAACACTGCTCGCTCAAGAATGCACGTATACTCGGTGAAGTTGGTCAAAGATTCCTGAACAAACATCACCCGTCACTGGAAGCTCAACTGACCAACCTTGCTGACGAGATTGCCTATAACAGTCACGATGTCGATGATGGCTTGCGTTCCGGGTTGATTACATTGAAGCAGTTGCGCGAGGTCGAACTATTCAACTCACTTTACGAAGATGTTGACAAAAATTATCCTGACCTGCCTACACGGCGCAAGATATACGAAATTGTACGCCGCCTGATCAGTTGCCAGGTTGTCGACCTGATTGAAACCAGTAAGGCACGTATAGAGCAGGCCAAACCTGAATCAATAACTGACGTACGTGAGCATGACCAACCGCTCATTGCCTACAGTGATTCCATGCGTGAGCAGAACCTTGCCATGAAGCGTTTCCTGCGTGAAAACCTCTACATGCACTACCGCGTACGGCGCATGAGCAGTAAATCTGCGCGTATGCTGCGCGAACTGTTCGGTGCCTTTATGGACGATGACTTGTTGTTGCCACCTGAATACCAGGACAAGGTTCGTCAGCAACAACGTGAGTCGGGTGATTCTGGTAAAGCGCGTATCATTGCTGACTACATCGCCGGAATGACCGATCGCTATGCCAATGCAGAATACAGTAAGATATTTGATCCCGGCTCGCTCACCTGACTTGCATAGTAGCAAAAATTTGATAAGAATCATGGGACTGTTATAAAAATAAAATGCGCATCTACATGCAGCAAATACCAACAGATACCGGGCAGGCACCACGCTTCCTGCACCTGATCATCCAGGAAGATCTGCTTGAAGGCTGGACACTTGTGCGTGAATCCGGCTACCAGGGACAATCTGGTCGCGTCAAACGTAGCCACTACGACGACTATGATGAGGCAATGCGTGGTATGTTGCGTGAACGTGATAACTGGGCTAAACGCGGCTACCAGGTCGTATTTATTGATGGTCAGGGGCAAGCATCATGACTGACAGTAACAACCTGTCGCAATCACAGGACAGCCATCTTGAGACTATCGGTCTCAAGACCGAGCCGTTTGAAAATCAGCCACAGGATGAATTCTTCCTGCTCGACAGCAATCGTGCCCAGCGCCTCAACATGCTCTATCATCTGGCGCAGAACAGTGAACTGCTACTACTGGTAACCGGTGTTCGCGGCAGTGGTAAAACCAGCCTGCTGAACCGCTTTCTCGACATGGACACAGACAGTTGGCGGCATTGCTGCATCACTGCCAACGCGATGATGAATCCGGATGAGCTGCTTGTCCAGGTTGCCGAAGGCTTCGGCCTGCCCCAGGACAGTGTTAACTTCGGCAATGTCTTTGACGTGCTTCCCAAACGCCTCACCGAGATGAAAATCAGTGAGCTCATGCCTGTGCTGATCATCGATGATGCACATGAGTTACCCACGGCGTCACTGGCAGTCATCCTCAAACTATCCGAACTATCAGACGACAATGAGCGACTGATGCGTATCGTGCTGTTCAGTGAACCGCAAATCTCCGAGCAACTTAATGCGCCAGAACTCAAAGAAGTGCGGCATCGTATCACCCACACCCTGGACATGCCGTTACTGACCGAACAGGAAACCGCTGAATATATCCGCTATCGTTTATCTGTTGCGGGCCTGCAGGGAGAAATGCCTTTCACTGCCAGTCAGCTGAAAAAGATCCATAAGCTTGCCAATGGTCTACCGGGCCTGGTCAATATCCACGCACGCGAGATGCTACTGGGTACTGACACTGCCCAAGCCGATCATGTCAGTGCCCCTGTTTCGGAACGCCTGCGTTCATCCGTCCTGCTTGTGTTGATACTCGGAATTACCGGTGCGGTAACCTGGTATGTCAGCTATGACATGTTTGACTCCCTCGACGACGACGAGCCTGAAGTCTCCAAAAGGGTTGTCCCAAGGCCACTGCCACTATTACCACCAAGCAAGAAAATGCCGGAAACATCTGTTGTTAGTCCATCCGCAGACGCCGATACACCTGCCACCAGCGAGGCAATACCACTGACGCCTCCTGTTGCCAATTCGAATATCAATGCAATCAACCCGTTTGCGTTGCCCAAAACCATGCAGAAAACACCGACTCCCGCTGAAACTAGTGCCCCATCAGCACCCGTTCAGGTACCTGGGCAGCCGGCCGAACCTGAAATAACTGCAAAATCTGAACCTACGGTATCTGACAAACCTGTGACCAAACCCCAACCTGTTGCAGAGCCGCCCATACAACCACCCGCAAAGCCTGTCGCGAAACCTGCTGTAAAAAGCTGGCTCGCTCAACAAGACCCGGCACACTTTACCCTGCAGATTATGGGTAGCCGTAAACGTGATGCTGTCGCACTTGTACAGCGTGCCCACAAAATCGAGCAAAACAGCGTGATTGTCCGCACCACACTCAAGAGGGCTGACTGGTTTGTGCTTGTCTACAATAGCTACCCGGATAAGGACACCGCCCGTGCCGCAGCGGCCAAGCTCCCGCGTGCTTTGCGTATAACGCGCCCCTGGCCACGCAAAATTAGTGATATTCAGGCCCTCGATAAACAATAATCAGATGCACCAATATGGTGCATTGGGCCGTATTCCAGCTTTAAATACAAGGCTTTTGACGATTTCTGAATTGCTAATTTAATCGCCTCGCCTGTATAATTACTGCCCTTTTGCCCGGATGAGACGAGTTCCGGGTATTTCGGAACAATTTCATTTGATAAACCGGCAGTAACAGAACGGGAACGGGCAGTAACGTGGATTATTCTGACAAGATTCAATCAGGCATTTACCGGCCAGAATTCGAAAAAGACAATTGTGGCTTTGGCCTGATTGCACATATGGATGGCGAACCGAGTCATTGGCTGCTCGACACGGCCATTGGTGCACTTGCACGACTGACACACCGTGGCGCCGTTGCTGCAGATGGCAAGTCCGGTGATGGCTGTGGTCTGCTGCTGGGCAAACCGGATAGCTTCCTGCGTTCAGTTGCCACGACAGAAGGTTTTACCCTGAGTGACAATTACGCCGTCGGAATGGTCTTCCTTAACACTGACAGCGATCTCGCCGCGAGTGCCCGCACGACGCTGGAAAACGAACTCCAGGCTGAAGGCCTCGATGTACAGGGCTGGCGTATTGTCCCGACCGATACCTCTGCCTGTGGTGAAGAAGCACTGGCCAGCCTGCCAGGCATTGAGCAAATTTTCGTTAATGCCCCGGAAGGCCTGGACAATGTCGCCTTCCAGCGACACCTTTATATTGCACGTCGCCGTACCGAGAAGGCCATCGAGCCAAACGACGAGATGTTCTACATCTCCTCACTGTCCTCGCACGTCATCTCCTACAAGGGTCTGGTGATGCCGGAATACCTGCCGGTGTTTTACAAGGACCTCGGTAACAAGGACATGGCCTCAAACCTGGCCGTGTTCCATCAGCGCTTCTCGACCAACACCTGGCCGCAGTGGCGCCTTGCGCAACCATTCCGCTACCTCGCGCATAATGGTGAAATCAATACCGTGCAGGGTAACCGCAACTGGTCAGTTGCCCGTGGTCACAAATTTGAAAGTCCGGCGATCCCGATGCAAGACGTGCGCCCGCTCGTGTCAATGACCGGCTCGGACTCGAACAGCATGGATAACATGCTCGAAGCCCTGCTTGCCGGTGGTATGGATATTTTCCGTGCCATGCGCCTGCTCGTACCACCCGCATGGCAAAACGTTGAAAACATGGATCCAGACCTGAAGGCCTTCTACGAATACAGTTCCATGCACATGGAGCCCTGGGATGGTCCTGCCGGTGTCGTACTCACCGATGGTCGCTATGCCGCCTGTACGGTTGACCGTAACGGCCTGCGCCCGGCCCGCTGGGTTATGACCAAAGACCGTCACATCACGCTGGCTTCAGAAGTGGGTGTTTACGAATACAACCCCGAAGATGTGGTGGCAAAAGGTCGCCTCAAACCTGGCCAGATGTTTGCCGCCGACACACAAACCGGTGAACTGCTCCTGCCGGAAGACATCGATAACATGCTCAAGGGTCGCCAGCCTTACAAACAATGGATGAGTGAATACTCAAGCCACCTCGAGGCAAAGTTACAGGAAGAATGTCTTGATGAGTGCATGGGTGTTGACCAACTCAACGTCTACCAGAAGATGTTCCAGGTCACGTTTGAAGAACGCGATGAGATCATCCGCGTGCTCGGTGAAAACGGCATGGAAGCAATCGGTTCAATGGGTGATGACACACCGTTCCCGGTCCTGTCACGCCTGGTCCGTTCACCGTACGATAACTTCCGCCAGCAGTTTGCCCAGGTGACCAACCCGCCGATCGACCCGATCCGCGAACAGATTGTCATGTCACTTGAAACCTGCCTCGGCCGTGAACGCAACATGTTCACCGAGACACCTGAACACGCTCGGCGCCTGCTGGTACGTTCTCCGGTCCTGTCACACGGCAAGTTCCAGCAACTGCTCGAACTCGGTGCCAGTGACAGTGACTATGCCGGTGAAACGATTTCCCTGAATTACCCGAATGATGTCTCACTCGAAACTGCCATCAAGGACATCACTGACAAGGCCGCTACCGCTGTCAGCAACGGCAATGTCTTGATTACCCTGAGTGACCGTGACATCAGCACAGACACTTACCCGGTTCATGCACTGTTCGCGACGGGCGCCGTGCATCACCGCCTCGTCAAGGACGGCCTGCGCTGCGATGCCAACATTATTGTTGAAACCGCGACCGCACGTGACCCGCACCACTGTGCCGTACTCATCGGTTACGGCGCGACCTGTATCTACCCGTACATTGCCTACGAATGTCTCAACGATATGGTGCGCGATGGCCACATCGATTCGAAGGACGTTGCTGAACTGGAGCGTTACTACCGCCGTGGCATCGACAAGGGCCTGTACAAGATCACCTCGAAGATGGGTATCTCGACAATTGCCAGTTACCGCGGTTCACAGCTGTTTGAATCCGTCGGTCTGCACCAGGATGTTGTTGACCTGTGCTTCAAGGACACAACCAACCGCGTCTCCGGTATCCGCTTTGAAGACTTCGAGGCTGATCAGAAACAACTCTGCAAACTGGCGTGGAACCCGCGCAGGAAGATCGGTCAGGGTGGCCTGCTCAAGTACGTCCACGGTGGCGAAGACCACGCCTACAACCCGGACGTTGTTAAAAGCATGCAAGACGCCGTTAACAGCGGCGACTTCACGAAGTGGAAAATCTACTCTGGCCTCGTCGATAACCGTGCCCCAATCAGCCTGCGCGACCTGCTGAAAATCAAGGATGGTACGACTGCCATCAGTATTGATGACGTCGAACCGATGGAGGACATCGTCACCCGCTTTGACTCGGCTGCCATGTCCCTCGGTGCCCTGTCACCGGAAGCCCACCAGACACTCGCCGAAGCGATGAACCGGCTCGGTGCGCGTTCCAACTCGGGTGAAGGCGGTGAAGACCCTGAGCGTTACGGCACAATCCGTCGCTCCAAGATCAAACAGGTGGCCTCGGGTCGCTTCGGTGTGACACCCGCCTACCTGCGCAGCGCCGAGGTCATGCAGATCAAGGTTGCCCAGGGCGCCAAGCCCGGTGAAGGTGGTCAGCTGCCCGGTCACAAGGTCAACGAACTCATCGCGAAACATCGCTACTGTAATGTCGGTGTTGGCCTGACCTCACCGCCACCGCACCATGATATTTACTCGATTGAGGATCTGGCGCAGCTCATTTACGACCTGAAACAGGTTAACCCGGACGGTCTTGTTTCTGTAAAGCTCGTCGCGGAAGCCGGGGTCGGTACAATTGCCGCAGGGGTTGCGAAGGCCTATGCCGATTTGATTACCGTGTCCGGTTATGACGGCGGTACCGGCGCCTCACCACAGACATCCGTGAAATATGCAGGCAGCCCATGGGAACTCGGCCTGTCTGAAACACACCAGATCCTGCGCGCCAACGATCTGCGCGGTAAGGTTCGCCTACAGACTGATGGTGGCCTGAAGACCGGTCTTGACGTCGTCAAGGCAGCCCTGCTTGGCGCAGAAAGTTTCGGTTTCGGAACCGGCCCGATGATCGCGATGGGTTGTAAGTACCTGCGCATCTGTCACCTGAATAACTGTGCCACGGGTGTCGCCACACAGGACAATATCCTGCGTAGCAAGTACTACAGTGGTGAAGTTGAAGCCGTCATGAACTACTTCAGGTTCATCGCCGAAGAAGTACGTCAACTGCTCGCCCAGCTCGGAGCGAAATCACTTAGTGAGATTATCGGCCGCACCGATCTGCTTGAAGAACTCGATGGCAGTACTGCCAAGCAACAGTCACTGGATCTGTCAGCCCTGCTGTCTGACGCAGGCGTTGCCGCCGACAAGGCCCAGTTCTGCACCGAACCGTTCAACGAACCATTCGACAAGGGTGAACTCGCTGAAGAAATGGTCAAGGATGCACTGGATGCGATCGAAAACAAGGCCGGTGGTGAGTTCAGTTACACGGTTCGTAACACGGATCGCTCCATCGGTGCCCGCCTGTCCGGTGAAATCGCCACACGCCATGGCAACCTTGGTATGGAAGACAACCCGATTACCTTGAAGCTCACCGGTACAGCCGGCCAGAGTTTCGGTGTCTGGAATGCAGGCGGCCTCAACATGACCCTCGAAGGTGATGCCAACGACTACGTCGGCAAGGGCATGGCAGGTGGCAAGCTTGTCATCCACCCACCAAAGGGCAGCAGCTTCAAATCACACGAAACCACGATTATCGGTAACACCTGCCTGTACGGTGCGACCGGTGGCACGCTCTACGCGTCCGGCCTCGCCGGTGAACGTTTCGGCGTGCGCCTGTCCGGTTGTCATGCAGTAGTAGAAGGTGTCGGCGACCACGGCTGTGAATACATGACCGGTGGTCTTGTCACCGTACTCGGCAAGACCGGCATCAACTTTGGTGCAGCGATGACCGGCGGCTTCGCCTACATCTATGATGAAGATGGCAGCTTTGCTGACTGCGTCAACGCCGATGTTGATATACACCGCATCCAGCCGGAAAACATGGAGGCACACCGCAACCACTTGCGCGATATCATTACTGATTTCGTCAAGGAAACCGGCAGTGAATGCGGGCAGGAAATTTTGGATAACTATGCAGATGCCGTGGGCAAGTTCTGGCTGGTCAAGCCAAAGGCTGCCAAGCTCGAAACCCTTATGGCCGACCTGCAACAGCGTGCTGCATAAGCGCAGCAACGCGAGAGAGTAATAGACAATGGGTAATAATTTTCAGTTCTTACAGGTTGAACGTCATGATCCGCAGAAGAAAGATGCGGACGTACGGATCAAGGAATTTGGTGAAATCTACGGTAGCTTCGATGGCGACCGTGCAGCCGAACAGGCCGACCGTTGCCTCGCCTGCGGTAACCCGTACTGCGAATGGAAATGCCCGGTTCACAACTATATTCCGAACTGGTTAAAACTCGTTGCCGAAGGCAACCTTTTCAAGGCTGCCGAGCTGTCACACGAAACCAACAGTCTGCCGGAAGTCTGCGGCCGTGTCTGTCCACAGGACCGACTCTGTGAAGGATCTTGCACCCTCAATGAAGGTGGCTTCGGTGCAGTGACAATTGGCAATGTAGAGAAATATATTACCGACACTGCACTTGAGCAGGGCTGGCGCCCAGATCTGTCTGCCGTAAAAGATACCGGTAAACGTGTTGCCGTGATCGGTGCCGGACCCGCCGGTCTTGGCTGTGCCGATATCCTTGCCCGCCATGGTGTGAAGGCTGTCGTTTATGACCGTTACCCGGAGATCGGCGGCCTGTTGACCTACGGTATCCCGGCCTTCAAGCTCGAGAAAGATGTCATCACGCGTCGCCGTGCTGTCATGGAAGGCATGGGCATCGAATTCAAGCTCAATACAGATGTCGGTGTTGACGTCACAATGGATGAGCTCGTGAATGAATACGATGCCGTGTTCCTCGGTCTTGGTACCTACACCTACATGAAAGGCGGCTTCCCGGGAGAAGACCTTGAGGGTGTTTACGATGCTCTGCCATTCCTTATTTCGAATACACAGCGCCTGCTTGGTGAAAGTGATACCTGCATCGACATGAAAGGCAAGAAGGTCGTCGTGCTTGGTGGTGGTGACACCGCGATGGATTGTAACCGCACCTCGATCCGCCAGGGTGCTGAAAGCGTGACCTGTGCCTACCGTCGTGACGAAGCCAACATGCCAGGCTCGAAGCGCGAAGTTGCCAACGCCAAAGAAGAAGGCGTGCAGTTCCTGTTCAACCGCCAGCCGGTCGAGATTGTCGGTAACGGCAAGGTCGAAGGCATCAAGGTTGTCGCCACTGAACTTGGTGAACCGGATGAACGCGGTCGCCGAAGTGCTGTTGTGGTTGAAGGCAGTGAAGAAATCATTCCATGTGATCACGTGCTGATCGCATTCGGCTTCCGCCCCAGCCCGCCTGACTGGCTGGCCGCACAGAATGTCGAACTCGATGACCGTGGTCGCGTCAAGGCACCGGCCAACGGTGAGTTTGCCTTCCAGACAAGCAACGCAAAGATCTTCGCCGGTGGTGATATGGTGCGTGGCTCTGATCTTGTTGTGACTGCTATTTATGAGGGACGCCAGGCCGCTGAAGGTATCCTGGATTACCTGGACGTATAACTTTTCAAGGGGATTGCGGGGCAACATAACAACGACAACCCCGCGCACAAATAATGACTGAACTTAAAAACGATCGTTACCTGCGTGCGCTGCTGCGCGAGTCGGTAGACCGCACGCCAATCTGGATCATGCGCCAGGCAGGCCGTTACCTGCCAGAATACCGTGCCACACGTGAGAAGGCCGGTGACTTCATGAGCCTGTGCAAAAACGCGGAACTGGCCTGTGAAGTCACACTCCAGCCACTGGAACGTTTCGAGCTTGATGCCGCTATCCTGTTTTCCGATATCCTGACCATTCCTGATGCAATGGGACTCGGCCTGTACTTTTCAACGGGTGAAGGGCCACGCTTTGAGCGTCCGGTTCGTACTGCTGCTGATGTGGAAAAAATCGGCGTCCCCGATCCGGAAGGTGAACTCAAGTATGTCATGGATGCGGTGCGCACAATTCGTCGTGACCTCGATGGCCGCGTGCCATTGATCGGTTTCTCCGGCAGCCCATGGACGCTTGCTACTTACATGATTGAAGGCAGTGGTACGAAAGATTTTGCCAAGAGTAAGGGCATGATGTTCGAACAACCTGCGCTACTACACAAACTGCTGGAAAAACTTGCCGACAGTGTCACCAGCTACCTGAACGCACAAATCAAGGCAGGTGCTCAAGCTGTACAGCTTTTTGATACCTGGGGTGGGGTGCTGACGCCGCGTGATTACCGTGAGTTTTCACTCAACTACATGCAACGCATTATTGACGGGCTGATACGTGAAAATGAAGGCCGCAAGGTGCCGGTCGTGTTGTTTACCAAGGGTGGCGGGTGCTGGCTGGATGATATTGCAGCTGCGGGTCCGGATGCAGCAGGTCTCGACTGGACGGCAGACATTGGTGAAGCGCGTAAGTGTGTGGGTGACAGGATGGCCCTGCAAGGCAATATGGATCCATCTATCCTGTATGCATCACCGGAACGTATCGAGCAGGAGGCCCGTATGATCATCGACAGTTATGGCAAGGGTAGCGGTCATGTCTTCAACCTTGGTCATGGTATACATCAGCATGTGAATCCCGATCACGTCAAGGTACTGGTCGATACGGTTCACGAATACAGCAAGTCATTTCACGACTGAACATAATGCGCCTAGCTGGCGCGTTGTTGTTCAGCCGTCAACATCTTTCCCTCGCGTAACATCCCGTAGCGCATTGCCATGTGTGTCATCTCGACATCACCGCGGACACCGAGCTTGTCGAAGATACGGTATCGATAAGTACTGACCGTCTTTGGACTCAGGCACAGCTTTTCTGAAATACCGTTCACCTTCATCCCGCTGACAAACATAAACATGATTTGCAGCTCACGGTTCGAAAGGCTCATAAATGGAGATGATCCCTTGTGCGGTGTCACTCTTTGCGCCATACGCTGTGCCAGGTCAGTACTGATATAGCGCTTGCCCGACTTCACTGCCTTGATTGCCGAAAACAGGTCATTCGCTGAACTGCGTTTACTCAGGCAGGCTGTGGCACCAGCCTGTAAAATACGTGATGGAAATGGCTCATCAAACTGGTTGGTCAGGACAATGATCTTGACCTGCTCGTGGCTGGCAAGCATGCGTTTAGTCATGTCGAACACGGAGAGCTGTTCACTACCCAGATCCATCACCACGATATCATGCTTGTCCAATCTAAGCAGGGTAAGCGCTTCGCTGCTGCTAGCCACCTCGTCAACACTGTCTACCAGGCCGCTATCAATGACCAAACGCTTTATACCCGCACGTACAAGGCCATATTCATCAACCAGAAGTAACCTGCTCATCGTACTGTCCCCCAATCTCTATTACATCGTGGAATTCAGTATTACTGATCAGGAATGACAGGACGATGACACACGACACCACAAATGTGTGACATATTCACACATTTGCCGTACTAAAAATAATCTGATAATCAAAGAATTATTTTATTTTTCGGAAATACCGGCCTAGCGGCGGCTGAGTTTGATATCAACCGAGTGATCCTTCACACAGCTAATCTTTTTCGTTGTATCCAGATCGCACTCAAGCGTATGAACGGTTCTCTGCAGACCGGTTTTAATAATCGGGCTTGGCCGGGTTGTATCCGGTTCACCATCCTCTCCCGGTATGACTATGGGCTTGCCTGGGACAACAGACAATACGTTATTACGATAGGCTGCACTGAATTCACCGGACTCTGAGATATTGACGATATTAACAATCACCTCGTACTTAAACGTCGTGTTACCACGTTTGCCGTTCAGAACCTTCTTTGACACACAATAGATACCACTAGCCTTCTTCTTGCAGTTCATCACGTCCGATGGCAAATATTTTGCGGGCCTGCCTCGCTCCAGCCACTTGCCGTTCATAATCAGGCTGCGTAAATCCGCCTTTTCAGTCGCTCGCTGACGACGTTCCGGGGCACGCTTTGCCTGTCGCTGAGGCTTCTCTTTCTTGACCTTTGGTTGTTGCGGCTTCGGCTTTGCTTTGGCGACAGGTGCCGAACGGGAGCCACCTTGTCTGGCCAGTACCGTGACGTATTCAATTTCTTTTTTCGCTTTCCAATAGCCGCCAGCATCTGCCTTCTTCAACCATGATAATGCCTTGTTGTAATTTCTCGTCACATACTTGCCATCACGGTACATCTCAGCAAGGTAAAACTGCGCAGGCCCATAGCCCTTGTCAGCGGCTATGCGTAACCATTTCTCTGCCTTGGCACTGTCTTCACTTGTACCCATACCACGTAGATACATCAGGCCAAGTTTGAATTCAGCTTTCCGGTAACCACTTTGCGCTGACTTACCGATCCACTCGAGTGCCTTGCGCCGGTCAGTCACCGTTCCCTGACCCTTCAAGTACATATTGCCAACATCATACTGGGCGCGTGCATTACCGGCTTCAGCCTTAATGATCTTCTTATTGAATTGTTCGTTCCAGATATAATCACTCGTATCTGCAAATACTGATACAGGAACCAGCAGCAGAAACATCAGTATGGATTTATTCATCAAGCACCTCATTATTTCTGGTAACGACCGCAATATGACAGCATTAACGTTTTTCATAGGCGACCTTTTCACGCTTATCTCCGCGGTAGCAAAGCAGCGCTGAATCTTTGAGCTTGCAGCGCATAAGTTGACGCTTCTGCAAACCATAGTCGATCGGGATCTGAAGTTCAGGATCATCCGGATCGTTCGGGAATATCAGGGTGACATCCTGCTGGTATTCAGTATTGAACTCACCAAGCTTGTTAAAATCATTGATAATGACCTTCATCTTGTAGGAAACAACACCATAGGATTCATCGACCTCGAGTTCCTTACTTTCACATACCAACCTTTCACCATCTTCCTTACATGTCGTGACATCAGAGGGTAATAACTCTGCCGGCTTGCCTGCTGAATACCATGCATTACCTGTTAGTAGATCCCGTAGCCCCTGGCTGGTATAGGTTTTCTCTTTAGGTTTGGTGACTGTTTTTACTACCTTGACTGCTTGCGGTTGTTTCCTGGGCTCCGGTTTTGCGATACGTACCGGGCGAGGCTCAGGCTTCACTTCACGGCGATGTACGGCGATACGCGTTTCGAGACGTTCTATCTCTCGCCTGGCAGGGTTATAACCCGCTGCGAATGCCCTCTTTTGCCAGCCCAGGGCCTTGTCGAGATCCTTGCGCACTCCATCACCCGCCGCATACAGCTTACCAAGGTAATACATGGCCGGTTTATAGTTTTGCTCCGCTGCCTTGTTTATCCATCGGAAGGCCCGTTTATTATTCTTCGCAACACCGTCACCACGGTGATACAGGTAACCAAGTTTGTATTCTGCACGGGTGTATTGTTTACTCGCAGCCTTTTCGAACCATTTGAAAGCTTCAGCGGCATCCTTGGCGGTTCCCTGTCCCTTCAGGTACATATTGCCAACATCATACTGGGCCTTGATATTGCCTGAATCAGCCAGGACAATCTTCTTCTCGAACTGCTGATTCCATATATAGTCGCTCTTATCTGCGGATACAGTAGTTGATAGCAACGACAATAGCAGTACACCAATAACCTTATTCATTTCCCCAAACTTCCCCGTAACAAATCGTATTTCACAAGATAAACACACAGTCACCCGTTCCCCTGACAGGAGATGGTGTATTTTTTCGTATAAAACAGTTATTTAAAGACTATAGACTAGGTATAGACAAGATTTGCCACTCTCTCAAGGTCGATCCTGGCATCTAGGGAAGGCAATTCCGTATTCTGTCGGCAATATTCTCAGCCTGGGCCGCATAGCTTCCGCCAAACATATTGAAATGATTCAGGATATGGTAGAGCTTGTAGAGTTCACGGCGACGCGTGTAACCCGGATCCAGCGGCCAGGCGTGTTCATAGGCATCGTAAAAGCTACGTGAAAATCCACCGAACAACTCGGTCATGGCAATATCACTTTCCCGATCGCCGAAGTGTACTGCAGGGTCGAAGATAACAGGCTGATCAGCTTCGTCGAAACCATAATTACCGGACCACAGATCGCCATGCAACAAGGACGGCTCCGGTTTGTACTGCTCAAAATAATAATCCAGCCCGTCCAGAACCTGGCGACATTTACGCAACAGCTGTTTACTGGCACCGTTGCGCGCAGCCAGCTGTGTCTGGAAGCCGATACGCTGCTCACGCAGGAAACTGACCCAGTCAGCCTGCCAACTATTCGGCTGGTGAGTCAACCCGATTGTATTATCACGGTGCCAGCCATAACCTTGTCCGGCAGAGCTTTTCCTGTGCAACTGCGCCAGTTGCTCACCGAGTAATCGTTCAGCTGCGCCCGATCCTTGTGAAAACGTGATGAATTCAAGGACCAGGTAGCTGTTTCGGCCATTCTCGCCGCCATAACAGACGGGTTGCGGGATCCTTATTGCCTCGGCAGCAGCCAATTCAAGCAACCCTTCAGCCTCGGCAATAAACATGTCGAGCTGATTCGGCGCATTGAGTTTCAGGAAGTATTCACCTCCGCATTGTCCACGCAGCCGCCAAGTCTCGTTAATACTACCGCCACCCACCCGCAGTGAATCCGCGAGGACAAATTCCGTGCCGGTTGTTGTGCCGATTCCGTTACATATCGCAGTTTCATCAAACATTTTTTCAACCCTAGCCTGATATCAGTGCCAGCCACACCGTAGTATCGCATATGAATCTTTACAACTTGTTTAAAACCACATACTTGACTATAGTTGTCGACAAATAAGTATACAAAAATAATGGGTTTTATCCCTTTACTATCAACGGGTGCCGACGACTCGGATCTACCATGGATTGTTGATAGTCATGACAACTCACAATAACTGTGGTCAGGCTATGGACAACGGCACACGTCTTTCTAAATATGCATTACAAATTGCAGCAGCAATTCTCGTAGTTGTGATTTCGCTTGGCCTGATCACCTACCAGACAGTCTCCACGCTAAATCTGCAAAGTACCCTGCAATCCTATAACGGACTTGCGGAACAGGTTCGTGCAGAAGTGATCCAGTATCATTTATGGCTTGAAGAACGCCTTGCCGGGAATGAAACCATCAGCATTACGTCCATCTACTCGCCTTTAACATCCGCACAGCAACGCCTCAAGTCACTTCGCAAAACCGCTGAACCGGATCCAACCAACCGCCGCGCTGGCACCGATCAACCTGTTCACGAAAAGTCTGCTCAACTGAGTGTATCCCTTGAAAAAATGCGCCTGCTTGGGGAGCAACGTCTTTCGCAGCCAGGTTCAGACCGGACAAGTAGCCAGGATAAAGAGTATTACTACTACTTTAGCCAGGTACTTCAACAAACTGATGAACTGTCGACGATATCAAAAAACTATTTTCAACAAGAAATAGCATCAAGAAATCAGATCTCCTACTTCGTTTCAATAACATTAATTCTGATCTTGCTCGGACTGTTCCTGTTTGTTGCGTACAATTATTGGCAACGACATCAAAAAGACCAACAACAGATCGAGAACAGGAAACATATTGAACTTTTATTTGACCAGTCTTCTGATGCCCTGCTTGTAGTTGATACTAATGCCATCATCGAGCGTAGCAACGCTGCAGCTGCCAACCTGTTTGGCTATTCGCAAGATGAGCTCGTTGGCATGCCACTGGAAACGATTCTCGATGAGCAGGATGCCCGGAAATACAAAGATTTTATTCAAACCTACCTGCTCGCCGGCGTCGTTAAAATTGATCCGGAACGGGATGCATCTGCTACACACAGAAACGGCAACACAGTCACTGTTCAGATCAGCTTTACTCCCATAAAGCTTCCCCACAAGACCACGTTTTTCTTTTCAATCCGGGATATCACATCACGAAAGCGAATTGAACAGCATATTCGCGACAATGAGTCATACCTGAATGCGGTCATCGATACTGCCGTTGACGGTATCATCACGATTAGTGAGAAGGGCATCATCAAGTCTTTTAACCAGGCTGCCGAGAGCATGTTCGGCTACAAGGAACGTGAAGTAAAAGGTAAAAACATCAGCATACTGATGACCTCGCCTGACGCAAATAATCATGACAACCACCTGAATAAATACATGCAGACAGGTAAAGCAGCCATTGTCGGGATTGGTCGTGAGGTGATCGCGCAACGCAAGGATGGCAGGCAGTTTCCGATGGACCTGTCTGTTGCAAAAGTCGAACAAAAAGGCCGCCTATTCTATACCGGCATCGTCCGCGACGTCAGTGAGCGCCATGCTGCACAGCAACACCAGGCAAGACAACAACAACTGCTTGATGTCATACGCCAGGGTATGCAAATGCAAATGACGGGTGTGTCGCATACAGTCTATGCGAGCTACATGCTAGGAGAAATTCTCCAGCTAAACGACAGTCCATGTGGTTTTATTGGTGAAGTTATTAATGATTCAGTTAACTCACCTGTCCTTAGAATGCATGCCATCATTAACCTGTCCTGGGACAATAAAACAAAGCTAAGCAATGACGAGATAATCTATAAAGGTATGGATATACCGGTCAGTGATAACCTGCTTGGCACAACATTAAGCAATCGCGATGCAACGATAATCGACATGTCTGCGAGCATACCTCGTGCCACAGAGCTGACTGATCTCTTCCCTGAAATTGAGTCGTTTCTCGGTATACCGCTGCATTTTGGCAATGACACGATTGGCATATACGGGCTGGCCAACCGGCCGGGCGGATATAACACAGAACATGTCGAGTTCCTGCAGCCCTTTACGCTGAGCTACAGCTCCATTATCAATCATAAACGTTCATCAGAACGTGAACATGACATCACCAAGGACCTGCTTCGTGCAAAAACTGAGGCTGAGAAGTCTAACCAGGCCAAGACCGAATTTTTGTCGCGTATGAGTCATGAGCTGCGTACACCACTCAATGCAATTATTGGTTTTAGCCAGTTACTGGCCATTAGTGAGCTAACAGCTGAGCAGGCAGATGGCATCAAGCATATAGAAAATGCAGGCAAGCACCTCACCAACCTGATTAACGAGGTTCTTGATATTGCACGCATCGAAGCAGGACGGCATGAGTACTCACTCGAGGCGGTCCATATCAACCAGATGTTTGAGGATGTGAATGGTCTTGTTTCACCACTTACACAACAAAGGCAGATGGCACTCAATGTTGAAGATCCCGGGCAAGTAGATATCTTTGTACTCGCCGATGCACAGCAACTGAAACAGGTGCTGTTGAACTTTCTCTCCAATGCAATCAAGTACGGAAGAAATAACGGCAACATTGTGCTCACATGCAATGAGTCAACGAATGGTTTCCTGCGCATCAGTGTGCAGGATGATGGTTATGGTATCGACGCGAATAAACTTGATCGCGTATTTGAACCCTTTGATCGCCTTGATGCTGCGCAAACCAATATTGTCGGAACCGGTGTCGGTCTTGCACTCAGCAAGGCACTTATTGAGGGAATGTCCGGACGGATTGGCGTCGATAGCCAGGTTGGCAAAGGCAGTACCTTCTGGATAGAGCTTCCCATTTATTCGAAGTCCGAAAAACCGGGTATCGCAATGGAAACCAATGAAGCGCCGCCAATTCAACTTACCAGCCGCGAAACCGGTCGTCACAAATTACTCTATATCGAAGACAACCCGATCAATATACAACTGCTCCAGTCTGCACTGAAAGACCACCAACATCTCGAGTTACACATCGCCGAACACGGCGCTTCCGGGCTGGAACTCATCCCAAGTCTGCAGCCTGATATTATTCTGCTTGATCTCCATCTGCCCGATATTGCCGGTGATGAGATCCTGAATCGAATCAAGCTCAACCAGGCGCTTCAGCACATACCCGTCATCATACTCAGTGCGGATGCCACCAAATACAGTATCACAAGGCTCATGGATGCCGGTGCGTACGCCTACCTGACCAAACCATTAAATATTCAGGACCTTTATACAAAACTGAATGAGCTGTTCAACTGACACGGGGCAAAAAAAACAGGACACCAACCGGTATCCCGTATACAAAAAGAACAACTAGAGGAGAAACTCTAAATTTAGCAGACACTGCGTCTATATAACTTAACTAAGAGTTATAAATATACTGCAGGTCTCGTGCCAACCACCTTTAACCATGATTCAACAACTTACATGGTTTTTAGCACACTATAGTTGTCAGTATACTGACCGAATGCGTCAAACTTGTGACAAATCACGGCATCAGCCCAGGAAAATAGGACTTGAACTGATTTTCCGACCTTCTATGCTCTACTTATATAATAATAAACAAAACCTGTCTGGATGACGCCCTATGCACGATGATCATGATGCCGCCAATACTGAGCAACCACACCTGCTAGTAGTGGATGATTCGCGCCTGATGCGCCATGCCATCAGCAGGATCCTCGGCGACGATTACCGTATTACTGAAGCTGTTGATGGAGAGACAGCCTGGTCAGCCCTCAAATCAGAGCACGATATCCAGGTCGTATTTTCCGACCTGTCGATGCCAAACCTGGACGGTTTTGGACTGCTTGAACGCATCCGCAGTGATACTGATCCGGCCATCAGCAATATACCTGTCGTCGTCATTACCGGCTCCGAAGATGATGATGAAATCCGTGCCAGGGCCCTGCACTACGGCGCCTCTGATTTCATCAGCAAGCCCATCGGGGCAGCCCAGCTGCGTACCCGTGCCAAGACCCATCTCAGTCTGAAACAGACCAGCAAGAAACTCGACCAGACAGAGACACACCTCGAAGAGCATTCAATTACGGATATGCTTACCGGGATTAATAACAAAAACTACTTTGACACGCGCATTGACAAGGACTTGTCATATGCAAGGCGTCACCACACAGAACTCTCGATCATCCTGCTCGATCTCGATCACTTTAGTAAACTTTTTCTCGAGTACGGAAAACCAGTTACTAACGAATTACTAAAACAGATCGCCTCTATCGGGCGTGGCAATACCCGTAATGAAGATACAATTGCCCGCATCGGCCTGTCGAAACTCGGTTTTATTCTGCCATCGACTGATCGGGCAGGTGCATTATGTATGAGCGAACGTATCTGTGAGCAGATAGCTGCCATAGAAATGATTGCCGGCGATACTGTCCTCAACATAGCCGCGAGTATTGGTATCGCCTCGTACGCGCTACACAATACAAACAGCACTGATGATATTCTACAACGGGCCGAAATCTGCCTGGAGCGCTCACGCCAGCAAACGGGTTGCGCAATCGTTAGCGATGCAGTCATTACTGCCGAACCTGAAGCGACTGTCGCACCGCTTTCAACTCTACCCGATATGAACACAGCGACTGATATGGCTGCAACGGAACAGGCCATGCGGTTGCAGCCTTACCTGTCAGCCCTGCTCAAGCGCCTGCTACCGTTGCTGAGCCTGTGCAATGATAAGCTTGAACTCGGTATCGATGATGCGATCACAAAAATAAAAACCAGGATCGAATCCAGGCACTGAGAGCATTCATAAAGGCAGGTCAGTTTCGAACGTTAACAAGGAAAATCGATCAGACATGGCTAACCTGCCTCACAGAATACCTGATAAGCGTCTCCACAAGCTGGTATACCTGGCATGCCTTATCGTATTTCTTGCTGTACTTGAGTTTGCTGTATTTAATTCAATGCAGGGCATTGAGTCACGCCTCAACGACCTGTTCACACGTTTTCACGCCAAGAGCCTTGTTCCCGATCCTGACATCGTCATTATTGATATCGATGAATACAGCCTTGACGGCATCGCCCGCAAGGAAGGCTACGGCCGTTACCCGTGGCCGCGCTCAATACATGGTCAACTGCTTGACAAAATTCTTGCCCAGAAACCACGCGCCGTTATTTACGACATTCTTTTTTCAGATTTCGACAATCTTTCTGATCGTGATGACACGATTAACCTGCAGGGAGACGAACAATTTGCAGCGGTTGTAGGTAAGGCCGGTAACGTCTATTACCCGATGCTGCGCCTGCCACAAAGTGGCGATGCAAAGAGCGAACTGGTACTGGGAAAGTTCGGTGAGCTGCTCGGCTTTACTGCAACAGCAACTGCAGATCAAGATGCGGCAATCGCTGTGCAACTGCCCATCGACTTCATTGCACAAACAGGACGGCTTGGTACTGTAAATTTTAATACTGATCCAGACGGAGTGGGACGGCGTTACCCCATCTATCTCGATGCATACGGCTGGCGTATTCCTTCCCTGCCGGCACGCGTCGCACGTGACCTCGGTTATGCAGTACCTGAACTGAAAGAACTTCCCCTTCATTGGCGAGGTGGCATCCTGTCATATACGCGAGTCTCTTTTTATGACCTGTATGATGATATGTTCAACCGCCAGGTACCACTTCGTCCCGGCGTAGAATTCCGTGACAAGCTCGTGATTATTGGTGCCAGTGCACCATCACTCGGTGATCACTACCCGACCTCTCTTGGCAATGCGCACCCTGGCGTGGAAATCGTTGCGACTGCGCTGGCGAACCTGAAAAATAACCGCTACATGCATGAATTCAGTGCCGTCTTTGCACCACTTGCCACACTGTTGATTCTAGTTGGATTGTTTGCTGCGTTCACCTACAACCACAACCCGTTTCTTATCTTTAATGTTTATCTCACGGTAACGTTGCTAAGCCTGTTCGCGGCTTACCTGTCCATCACTTCACTACATATCGTACCCGTTCTTCGCCCACTTGTTTTTGGCTGGGGATTTTATGCGCTTGCCGCCCTGTATGAATACCTGGATGAAAGGCGTACACGAGAACGTTCGATGCAAATGTTTAGTCGTTTTGTCGATTCACGTGTCGTTGATGACCTTGTCAGCGAAGGCGAACAGGGCCTGCGCAAATATTTCAATTCAAAACGTATCTCGGTAAGTGTTCTGTTCTCGGATATACGTGGCTTCACCACTATGTCACAACACCGCGAACCGGAAGAAATTGTAAAACTGCTGAATCATTATTTTTCACGTCAGACTGATGTCATATTTCGCCATGGCGGAACCATGGACAAATTCATCGGCGATGCCATCATGGCGTTCTGGGGCGCACCGGTTAGCGATACTGAGCATGCGCAACACGCCGTTGAGGCCGCACTGGACATGGTCGATGCGCTGAATGATTTCCGCGCAGCACTTGGTGGCGAGCTTGGTGAAAGTTTCGATATTGGTATAGGCATTCATAGTGGAGATGCCGTTGTCGGTATGATTGGCTCTGAGAACAAACTCGACTACACCTGTATTGGCGATACCGTCAATACAGCCAGCCGTCTTGAAGGTCAAACCAAGGGACGTGCGCGTATCCTTGTTTCAGCCGCGACACGTGAACATTGTAATGATACGATTGGCTTTATTGAACATGGCGCTGTATCCGTAAAGGGTCGCGATGAACCTGTTTTGCTGTACGAACCATACCGTAAAACATGAACTGACTGTTCACAGCTACAGCGCAAGGAGGGTCAACCTGTGAAACAGTTCTTCTACGCAATCATCCTGTTCTGCGTGTTTACAACACAGCTGTCCGCGGCCGGAAAACCCGCACATATTTCACGTGATACCTCGTTGTATGCCAAGCCCTTCAAAGATTCACAAATCCTCGCCTCGCTACCGATCAACACCAACCTGTCGATCATCAAGCGCAAGGGTGGCTGGTACCAGGTCAGCACAGCTGACAATACCGGCTGGGTCAGGCTGGTTGCTGTGCGACTGGGTCAGGTACGCTCCGCTGACGGTGACTCCTCGACCGGTGATGCACTTGAGCTTCTCAGTGGACTGGCCACCGGGCGAGAGAAATCTTCAGAAGTCACCACAGCATCTGCTGTTAAAGGACTCGGTGAAGAAGAGCTCCGCAATGCTACACCCGATACCGATGCACTCGATGAACTCGACGAGTTTGCCGCAGATGAACAAGCCGGACAGGAGGCTGCCGAACAGGCAGGCCTGAAACCTGTCGACATTGCACTGCCTGAAGCCAAAAAGAAGGACAAGGCAACACCACCAGCATCCCCAAACACGGACACAGACAATGGTGAAGACGAATGAAGCGCCTTGTGCTCAGCCTGTTTCTGCTTGTCAGCTGCCAGACTGTCACTGCCTTCGATCTTGGTGGCTTCAGCGGCATCCTCAGTGGCGGCAGCGATGATGATCCCGACTCCAGTGGTGTTGATATTGGCCAGATCATCAGTGGTGCCAGGGACATTTCCCGCACGATTACCGGCATCGACGAGGAAGACGAAATAGAGATTGGCCGTGACGCAGCAGCCGTCCTGCTCGGTGCCTCAAAACCTGTTGATGATCCAGAACTGCAACGCTACGTAAACCGTATTGGCCGTTGGGTCGTCAGCCAGACCGATCGTCCACACCTACCCTGGCGCTTTGCCGTGCTTGAGTCCACTCACGTGAATGCCTTTGCCACACCGGGTGGCTATATCTTTATCACCTATGGTCTGCTTGAGCGCCTGAATAGTGAGGCAGAACTCGCCGCGGTACTCGCGCATGAGGCTGCGCACGTTATCCGCAAGCACCACATCAATGCCATGTCCAGCTTCAGCACGAGCGGCCTGTCCGGGATCATAAAACTGGCCAGCCAGACCCGGGATGCACGTGACAACCAGATTGCCACTGAACTGGTCAACCAGGTCAAAGACATCTACCTGCGTGGCCTCGACAAGGACGATGAGTTTGAAGCCGATCAGATAGGCACGATCATCGCCGCCCGGGCCGGCTATGATCCTTACGGGCTCATGGCTGTACTGCAAAGCCTTGACAGTATTCATCCGCAAAGCAGTAGCCTGGCCTTGCTCTACAAAACCCACCCGCCGGCCGCTGACCGGCTCATCAAGCTCGAACCAACGCTCGATCAATTCAATGACGATATACTTGCCCAACCCCAGGTCGAAAAACGCTTTATCAGGCAGATCAGTGGCAAATAGGGCGCCCGTGGAACAATTTATGACCGTTCCATGACAGACTGTTATTCACAGCAGCCTGACAATCAATACATTAGCGTTGTTACGTACGTGCTAATAACCCTGTTCCAGCTATAGAAATAATATAATATATTGATATATAAGCACTTTTATAATATGACTGTTTTATGAACAATCTAACAGCCACACCGTTATTCGTGTAGCAAAAAGGTCTTATTCGGATTTCTTCCACAAAGTTATCCACAGGTTTTGTGGACAAGTTATATTCTTCCAACTAGCTCAAGCAGTTAAGCGATCTTGCTCTGATCCTGGTCGAGACATAGACCGTAACCCGGCTCTTCATCACGGTATGTCGAGACGCCTGCAACATGCTAGAGTGCGCCCATGACCAGCGCCTGTTACCTGCACATTGCGATCCCCTCGCCACTCCGCCAGCACTTCGACTACCTGCCACCGTACGATTGCGACATCAACACCCTGGTGCCGGGAATGCGTGTCGAGGTACCGTTTGGGCGGCGCCATGAAGTGGGTATCCTGCTGTCTGTCAGTGACAAGACCGAGGTGCCCGCCAACAAACTACGCCATGCGACAAAGCTACTCGATGACAGCCCGATGCTCAGCGAGGAGATCCTGGGCCTGCTGCAGTGGGCCAGCCAGTACTATCACCACCCCATCGGCGAAGTCATGTCCGGTGCACTGCCGGTACTGCTGCGCCAGGGTGCCAGTGCCGAGGCACGCAGTGAAACACTCTGGCAACTGACAGAAACCGGGCAGCAAACCGATCCTGAAAACCTGTCACGTGCACCGAAACAGGCCGCCCTGCTCAAACACCTGCAGAATGCCGACTCACATGAACTGTCGGCTGATGACTTCAATGCACAACATGAAAACTGGCGCAGCCCGCTCAAGGCCCTCGTTGAAAAGGGCCTGGTCTCGACGCGTCAACGACGTGGCCTTGTCAGTGCCGTGGCCGAAACTGACCAGCCGCCTGCGCTGAACGAACAACAGCAATCTGCTATCACTGCCGTTTGCGAAGACCGTCATCGCTTTCAATCCTGGTTACTTGATGGCGTCACAGGTAGCGGCAAGACGGAGGTCTACCTCGGTATTATTAGTCAGATCCTGGAAGATAATCGACAGGCACTCGTACTGGTTCCGGAGATCAGCCTGACCCCACAGACCCTGAGTCGCTTTCAGCGACGCTTCAAGGTACCACTGGTCATGCTGCATTCCGGCCTTGGACAACGCGAACGCCTCGATGCCTGGCTTGCTGCCAAATCGGGTGAAGCACGCATTATTATCGGTACCCGCTCGGCCCTGTTCACGCCACTGGCACAGCCGGGTGTGATCATTATCGACGAGGAACATGACGCCTCGTTCAAACAACACGAAGGCTTTCGCTACCATGCGCGAGATCTGGCCGTGTTGCGCGCCCGGCAACTGGATATACCCGTCATCCTCGGCTCGGCAACGCCATCGCTGGAAAGCCTCGCCAATGTTGAGCAGGCCCGTTACCGGGAACTGCGGTTGAGCCAGCGCATCAACGCCGCCAGCCTGCCACCGATCCAGACCATCGATCTGCGTGCCCAGCCACTTGATGAGGGCCTGTCACGCAGCCTGCTCGAGGCCATTGCCCAGCACCTTGAACGCGATGACCAGGTGCTGCTGTTCCTGAACCGGCGTGGCTTTGCGCCAACCCTGTGTTGCCATGACTGTGGCTGGCTGGCCGATTGTCCACGATGTGATGCACGCCTGACCCTGCATGCAGCCAGCCAACGTCTGCGTTGCCACCATTGCAGTACCGATCAACCACTGCCACCGCACTGTCCTGACTGCGGCAGTACCGCGTTGCGGGCACTCGGCCAGGGTACTGAGCGTATCGAACAGGCACTGCAACAACACTTCCCTGACACTGAAATCCTGCGCATCGACCGTGATACCACCCGTCGCAAGGGCGCCATGCAGGCCATGCTTGATGCCATTCATGCGGGTGGCCGTAAAATCCTCATCGGCACCCAGATGCTGGCCAAGGGCCATGACTTCCCGAATGTCACCCTGGTCGGGGTACTTGATGCCGATCAGGGCCTGTTCGGGGCAGATTTTCGTGCCAGCGAGACCATGGCACAGCTGATCACCCAGGTCGCCGGGCGCGCCGGGCGCGCCGATAAACCTGGCCATGTACTCGTGCAGACCTATCACCCGCAACACCCACTGCTGCAAAGCCTGCTCCAGCACGGCTACCCGGAATTTGCCAGGCAGGCCATGGCCGAACGCCGTGATGCCCACATGCCGCCCTATGCATCGATGGCGATGCTGCGTGCCGAGTCAGCACAGAAGATGTTACCGATGCAGTTTCTCAGTGCCGCCTACCAGGTATGCCAGGACAACCTGCCTGCCGGGGTTGAACTGCTCGGCCCAATCCCGGCCCCAATGGAGCGACGTGCGGGTCGTTTTCGTGCCCAGTTGCTGTTCCAGGCTGACAAGCGCGGGGCCTTGCAGCAACACCTGCACAGCTGCATCCCGCTCATTGAGGCGCTTACCGAGTCACGCAAGGTACGCTGGTCCATCGATGTCGACCCGGTTGATACGCTATAGCGATACGTTTGGGTGCGAATCCACTTGCATGCGCCGCCCCGGCAGGGATAATACGCGCTCTTTATATAGACAGCGGCTGTCACGAGTCGCCACATTCCGGTATTGTTGGACGCCATGAAAGACGAATTACAAAAACTTATTCACACCGCCCTCGCGGGCCTGACCAGCACCGGTGCGCTACACTGCAAGGTGCCTGATAACATCACTATCGACCGTACCCGAGACAAGAGTCATGGCGACTTCGCCAGTAACATTGCACTCGTACTCGCCAAGCAGGCCGGACAGAATCCACGTGACCTGGCCGAGGCCATCATCAAGGCGCTGCCAGCCGATCCGAATATCGACAAGGTCGAACTGGCCGGGCCGGGTTTTATTAATTTCACCCTCGCCGGTGCCGCACAACATGCGGTGGTCAACCGCGTCCATGAACTCGGTGACCGCTACGGGCAGGGTACGCTTGGCGAAGGCCAGCGCATCCAGATCGAATTTGTCTCCGCCAACCCGACCGGGCCACTGCATGTCGGCCATGGCCGTGGCGCTGCCTACGGTGCCTCACTCGGCAACCTGCTCGAAGCAGCCGGTTACGACGTCCACCGTGAATACTATGTCAACGATGCCGGTCGCCAGATGAACATCCTTGCCGCCAGTGTCTGGCTGCGTTACCTCGAACTCGGTGAGCCGACCTTTGCTGACTACTTCCCGGCCAACGGCTACCAGGGCGATTACGTCCAGGATATCGGCGCTGATCTACGTAACGCGCATGGTGATCGGTTCGATCATGCACCGGATATTGTCTTCACCGACCTGCCTGCCGATGAGGGTGAGGAAGGCGGTGACAAGGAAGCCCACATCGACGGCATTATTGAACGCGCCCGAACATTACTCGGTAACGAGGATTACAAGCTTGTATTCGATGCCGGCCTGCATGAGATCACGGATAACATCCGCAAGGACCTTGAAGATTTCGGTGTGCACTATGATGATTGGTATTCCGAGCATCAGCTGCACAGCGGTGGCAAGATCGATGAATGCATCGAACGCCTGAAGGCCTCCGGCCATGTCTACGATGACAACGGTGCGCTGTGGTTCCGCTCCACTGATTACGGTGATGAAAAGGATCGCGTCGTGGTACGAGACAACGGTGTGAAGACTTACTTCGCCGCTGACATTGCCTACCACATGGAAAAGCTCGAGCGTGGTTTTGACCGCGTCATTGACGTCTGGGGTGCCGATCACCATGGTTATGTGCCGCGCGTGAAGGCCGCCCTTGCCGCAATCGGCAAGGATCCGTCACAACTTGATGTCTTGCTCGTGCAGTTCGCCGTGCTCTACAGCGGCGGTGAGAAGATGCAGATGTCGACACGTAGTGGTCAGTTTGTCACCTTGCGTGAATTGCGCCGTGAAGTCGGCAACGATGCTGCACGCTTCTTCTATGTCATGCGCAAGTGTGAACAACACATGGACTTTGACCTGGATCTGGCCAAATCACAAAGCAATGACAACCCGGTGTACTACCTGCAGTATGCACATGCGCGTATCAGCAGCGTATTGCGCCAGCTTGAAGAGAAGCAGACGAGCTGGGACAAGGCAAACGGTTTCGCGAATCTCGAACAGTTAACCGAGGCACATGAATCTGACCTGCTGACGTTACTGGCGAAGTTCCCGGAGCTCATCGAAACGGCTGCCCGTAGCCACGAACCTCACCAGGTGGCCTACTACCTGCGTGACCTGGCAACGGCCTTCCACACCTATTACAATGCCCACCAGTTTATTGTTGATGACAGCAACCTGCGCGATGCACGCCTTGCCCTCATCACCGCTGTGCAACAGGTATTGAAAAACGGCCTGGCATTGCTCGGAGTCAGTGCACCGGATACCATGTAGGAATGGCGCGCAAAAAGATGGCAAAAAAGACCAGCCCTGGCTCGGCACCCCTGCCCGGCTGGGTATGGATGGTCACAGGGCTGATGATCGGCCTGTTCGTTGCCTTCCTTGTCCACCTTAAAGACAACTACAAGGGCGTCACGATTGAGCCTACTGCCGAACAGGTCAAGCCCCAGCAACAGGATGCACGTGCTGTACGCAAAACCGAACCGGAAGCTGTGCCTCCACCAGAAAGAACACGCTTTGATTTCTATACCATCCTGCCGGAAATGGAAATCGCCATTCCCGATGATGAAATTGAATCCGAGCCGAGTCGCAGCAGCAACCCGGCATTGAAGCAACCCGGTAAATTCGTACTGCAGGCCGGCTCATTCAAAACAGTCGACCAGGCAGATCGAATGAAGGCAAGCCTTGCCCTGCTCGGTATCGAGGCTCAAATACAGTCTGTGACGATCAATAACAACGAGACCTGGCACCGTGTCCGACTTGGCCCTTATGACAATGTTGCTGATCTGAACCGTGTCCGCTCGCGCCTGCGTCAGAACAACATTGATGCTATCTTGCTGAAACTCAAAATCTGAACTCCGCCTGTAAGGACTCAACTGCATCATGCCCACCACGCGTTATCCTGTTATTGATATGCTCCGCGGCAGCGCGATCCTGATGATGTTTGTATTCCATTTCTGCTTCGACCTGAAATACTACGGTGTTCTTGATGTCGACTTTACCACCCACCCTTTCTGGCTGAACTTTCGTCGCGTGATTGTTTCATCATTCCTGCTGCTGGTTGGCATCAGCCTTTATCTTGCCACGCGCAATGGATTAAACACACAACGCTACCTGAAACGTCTCGGGCTGCTAGTCATCTATGCCGGGCTGGTCACCCTGGGAAGTTACCTTATGTTCCCGGAAACTTTTATCTATTTCGGTATCCTGCACTTTATTGCGGCAGCAAGTGTGCTTGGCCTGTTGTTCACTCGCTTTTACCGCTTAAACCTTGTTCTGGGTATTGCCCTGATCCTGCTCGATACGCTTTACAGTAATACGTTTTTTAACAGCAAGGCCGTGAACTGGATCGGCCTGATGACGCACCTGCCCTATACGGAAGACTACGTACCCCTGATCCCCTGGTTTGGCGTTGTACTGATCGGTATGTTTACAGGCCGGATGTTGTTTGCGGATAACAAACCACCTGCATGGATCTGCTGGCAAGGCAGTCAAAATATGATGGCCCGTCTACTCGCGTTCGGTGGTCGTCACAGCGTCCACATCTACATGTTACATCAACCCGTTTTTATCGGTGTACTCGGCCTGATAATAACCTGACTCGAATAAGGAAATAATACGTTAGTAGTATATTGCCGCCTACTTGTACATGGTCTAATCATCTGCAGAACAAATGTATGATTTTTCTTACACACAAGAGTAACAATGGCAAAATCTACGACAAACAATTCACGTCTGCGCTTTTGTGAACTCATTCCTTTGTCGGATACGATCACCGAGGTGATTGCTGACAGAAATATCGAGATCGATATTGACGATGTCAACACATACCATGACTGGCTAAGTCGACACCACGATGGTGACATAGCCGTACTGGTAAACAAAAAAAATCATTACTCCTACACATTCGATGCGCAAAGGGAAATCAATAACCTGGAAGAAATGAAAGCGATTGCTTACGTAATCTATGATCATGCGACCGAGCTTGCACTGCGCGGGCTGCTTAAAATCAAGTCGCGCCGTAAAATCCCATACTACATTTCATATGATTATGATGAAGCGCTGAACTGGCTCAAATTACAAATGCTAACCGCTTAGCTACCACACTATTCAAATAACGCCTGCTTTATCCTGAATAGCGCCGAGATATCTTCGTCACCGTACCCCTGCTCCAGCAGGCGCTCATAGTGGATACGCGTCATCTCGATAATCGGTAGTCGCATATCCAACCCACTGACTGACTCGGCCATCTCGCGGCAGAGATCCAGGTCTTTCTTATGCAGTGCAACCTTGAAACCAGGTTCATACTGACCGCTAACCATGGTCTTGCCACGATTTTTTAAGAACCAGTTACCTGCCGCACCGTCACTGATGACATCAACAACGCGATCAAGCGGTAACTGCATCGCCTCGGCAAACGCAAGTGCCTCGCTAACGGCCTGGTTAATCCCCGCAGCCATGATCTGGTTCACCGCCTTGGTTGCCTGACCGGCACCGCTCTCGCCCATCCAGCTTATCTTGCGTGTCATGGCCTCAAGCACAGGTGTAACCTTTTGCAGTGCTGATTCATCACCCCCAACCATCATGACGAGTTTACCTTCGCGTGCACCTTCAACGCCGCCCGAGACGGGCGCATCAAGAAAATCGATACCCTGGGCCGATAACTTTACTGCAAGACTACGTACGGTATGGGTGGCGACAGTCGAGGTATCCACGATCACCTTTCCGGCGCACAGACCCGGCAGCATAGCCTCGATGACCTCAAGCAGGTCTGCATCAGCAGAAACACACGTGATAATTACATCACATTGCCCGGCCAGTTCAGCGGGACTCGACGCAACCGTAACAGGGTATGACGAGCTGAATACCTCAGTGCGTGATCGGGTACGGTTCCAAACACTGCTGAGTATGCCTGCCCTGTGCAGTTGTGCAGCCATGCCACTACCCATTGCACCGAGGCCAATGACTCCGACTTTCATCTCAATCTCTCCAATAAAAATATGACACCACTGATAATAACCTATCACGCTTACCGGATTGAGACCTCCTGGCTAAAGACGCCCATTCAGGGCATCTACCATCGGGTGGATATCCGTGACCGAAAACACGGGCAATGAACAGCGCTGGTTTGAGCATGCAAATGCCGCCGCGCGTGGCAGTGACGGGTACTGTACATCTGGATTTGGCATGGCGCCCTCGCGTTTATCCCACCACTCGATGCGCCGGTAACTACCAGGATAACGCAGTGCTGCCTCGTACAGGGTACGCGCCTGTATATCATCCTTGTGGCCGACGATCGTCATATGGACAGGATCATTCGCCAGTTCATGTTCTGCAAGCAGGATGCCTGCCTCGGTAAGGCGCTCTGTTGCGATAACAGGCGTTGCCAGGTAGCGCATTGCACGTTCGGCCATGTCCCTGAATGATTCATCACCTGTCAGGTGATGCACGCGGATCGCCAGGCGCGTAAAGGCGATGTTCTCATCGATCTGTGGCAGTGGTTTAATGACCGCACTAGCAGGTGCATATGCCACAGCATAACCTGCGCCCTTTTCGCCACCAAAGCGGAAGATGGCATAGATGAATGCCAGGGTATAACGGGCACGTTGCAGGTAGTCGCGTCGCCCGGTTGACTGGTACAGTGAGACGTATGCCTCGGCCACGGCAAGGCTGTCACCGAGAAACGGTCCACCTTTATCTAGTTCATCATGGCGGTAACCGCCACCCTTCAACTTGCGGTTTTTCTCGACCCAGGCCACGGCACGTTCAGCACGCTCAAGGTAGCCCTTGTTTCCGCTCACCTGGTACAACACCGACAGGGCACGCGCGGCCCAGCCATTCTCACGTGCATACTGGTGGGTATCGATACGCGGGATACCTCGACTGCGTCGCGCTGCATCGTTGAGTTCAAAAAACTCACGACTGTGGACGCCCTGTACAAGGTCAGCATCCTGACTTGTATACAAGGCACCATTCGGCGCAGTCAGGAAATCCTGCAGATAACGTGCAATGTCCTCTGCAGCTTTGAGGTAACGTTCATCACCAAACTGGCGATAGGCCAATGCATAGATCCGCATATAACCGGCCTGGCTCTGCATGATCTTCTCGAAGTGCGGGTAATCCCACTTACCCCCCGTCGAGTACTGGTAAACACCGCCCCATACCGGGTCGATCAGGGCAATCGCCTCATCCAGAGTGTGCCGTGCAATACGTTCATTTTCAGTGTCGCCATTACGTGCCTGTCGCAGTGCATACTCGACGGTGTCCCGATCAATGAATTTCTGGTTGATCTTCAGACTGCCGTATTCAGGGTCATAACTGTCAAGATGGCGCTGTTGCAAGGTTTTGCGCAGCTCATCACCAAGCAGGGCGCTCGCAGCAAATTCTTTGTGCGCACGAATCGGGGCATCCTGCTCAGGAGTCGGATCATCGACGATCGCCTGCAGCAATCTTGCCATGCCATCGGGGGGAATATAGCCGGCACGTTTGACCAACTCGACGCCATCACCATTAAAAAAGATCGTCGCTGGCCAACCCCAGTCCTGGTAGCGGCGCGAAAGGTCCGGGCGGTTGTCCTGATCGACCTTAAGGGCAACGTAATGTTTCCTGATCAAGTTTATAACAGCCGGGTCTGAGTAGGTCTTTTCCTCCATGACATGACACCAGTGACACCACACCGCTTCAAGATCGAGAATGATAAACTTGCCATCACGTTTCGCCTCGGCGAAGGCCTCATCAGACCAGTCACGCCACTGGATACCATCGGCTGAGGGTACAGTCTTTGCCGATACGATACCTGAAACAAGCAGGCATAAAAAAATAGTGAATATATGTCGCATAATGCTTTCCCTGTTTAATTAACGACAATTTTGTATGGTTGTGGGCCGCAATGCAGTGAAGTTTTTCACTTACGGATGCTGAAATTTATTATTTTCTATGGCCTGCACAAATAGACAGTGTGATTTTCAGGAAGTGCCATGATTACACGTATGGATGATGCAGCTGTTACTTACACCACTTTTTGATCTCGGCCTTTGCGGCTGCTTGAGACTTTTGCCGTTCATCATCTTCCAGGTACTTACGTGAACCGTCCTTGTTCTTGTAATAAAGCGCCAATGCAGTGACCTGGCGCTTGTATTCTTTTTTCGCCGCCGCACACTTGGTCTTCCTTTCAGCCTTGAGGCGCTTTTTTTCCTTTTGCTTGCGGTCTATCTCGGCTCGCTCCAGTTCACGTGCACGCAGGTACTGTTCTGTACGGCTTTTACGATCCAGTCCATCATTTGTAGCAGGTGCTGGCGCTGGTCCAGTCTTGATATCAACTGTTTTTGCCTTGTCACTAACCGGCTTGTCCGAGTAGTGCACACGACCGTTTTCATCGACCCAGCGATAGACCTCGGCACTGGCAGACATATGCACAGCCATCAGTAAGGCAGTCACTACCGCGAGTAAGCCTGTTCTTGTCAGAAAGGTTCGTCTCATAATGCTAAAGATAGTCCAAACACGTCCCTGATTCACCAATCTTTTATAAATTATGAACGCAGGCGATCAAGCCTGAGGCGCTGGCGATGATCAAACAGGCGACGCGATCCCAGCAACACGGCCACCACCGTGCCAAAACCAGTGCCGGCTGCAATGAGGAACATGATCAGGATCTGGTATTTGACGGCCTCCAGCGGCGGTGTTCCCGACAGGATCTGACCGGTCATCATACCCGGCAGGCTGACAATCCCTGCAGCCGCCATCGAATTGATAATTGGAATCATGCCATAACGCATGGATTCACGACGTATTGCCGTAATCGCCTGTGTCGAGCTATGGCCGAGCATAAGCTGTGCCTCGATCTGGTTGCGTTTCTCACGCGCTGCCTGGGTCAGGCGTTCCAGACCGAGCGCGATCCCGGTCATGGTATTCCCAAGCATCATGCCGAGTAACGGTATTGCATATTGCGGGGTATACCACGGGTCAGTATTAATAATGACGGTCAGTGCGATCAGGGTCACCGTAAAGGTCGACATGAACATGGCTGTCGTCCCCATTGCAAATCCCCAGGTCCCTTTATACGGGTGCGTCTGACGTGCCATGACCTCGCGCCCGGCGAGAAGCAACATCAAGCCGGCAATCGCCGCCATGTACCAGAGATTGGTGTTTTCAAACAGGGTCTTGAGGATAAAACCGATCAGTAGCAACTGTACTGTCGTGCGTAATCCCGCGACCAGTAACTGGCGTGTGACGCCTAGTTGCAGTATCAGACCAAGGATGGCCAGTAACACGACCAGCAAGGCTGCCAATGACAGGTCAAACGCACTCAGCGTAATGATATTCATTGATCCACCTCGACAAGACCCGCCTGTGTCAGACTGAAATGCCGATCCGCGATGCGCTTTATCTGGCCAGGATCATGACTGACCCAGATCAGTCCTGCCGGTTTTTTCCTGCAATAGGTCAGTAACAAGTCTTCCACGCGTGACACGCTGTCCGGGTCAAGGTTCGCCGTGGGCTCATCAAGCAGGAGAAACTCGGGTTGGTTGGCCAACAGGCGTAGCAGCGCCAGGCGCTGTTTTTCACCCGTCGACAGCCTCGCCACGGCCCAGTCACCTACTTCGAGCTTGAATCCCAGTGCATCGAGGTAATGTTCATCCATTTCAGGGATATGTTCACTGACTGTCTCCGCCCACCAGGCGCTCTCTGCAGCCAGCAGCCCGACACGCTTACGCCATTGTTGTGCCGGTATCGCCTCGCATGCCTCGCTACCAAGCCGAGCGTGACCACTATGAAGGTCCAGGTCAGCAATGGCACGCAACAGTAGTGACTTTCCCGTTCCTGAGGCACCGCTGATGACGACACATTCACCTGGACTGACCTCAAACCGGACAGGTTCAATCAGGTCATTACCCACATCTTCTATATGTAAACAATCCATGGCGTGATTCAGTACACTCTCGGTATCTAATCTATGTGCATACGCAGAGGACATTATGGCAGAACCTGATATCCCACAGAAACTTCCTTATCCCGTTGAGCTTGAAGCCGGTGATTACTGGTGGTGTGCATGCGGCAAATCAACCAGCCAACCCTTCTGTGATGGTTCTCACAAGTACACAGATTTTGAGCCGGTCAAATTTACGATTACCGAGAAGACCAAGGTCTGGTTATGTGGCTGCAAACATAGTTCAGACAAACCGTTTTGTGATGGGGCGAGTCATAAGGCGGTTAAATTGCCCTGAACCTTCGGGACGAAGGTTAGGGTTGCCTCGACCCGGGACGGGTGAGGTACTCGCGATGAACCTCGTAGAGGTTCTGCGAGACAGCATAATTAAACCCGGAGGGTTCTTTACGCAATATTTATAATTCAACGCATATGTAGATTACCCTTAACCCTACATCATTTGTTTATATGAACCGGTTTCCTTCGTGTTACTTTGCGCCCTTAGTGATTAATAACAGATCTGTACTCGCTACTGAATTTAATTGACTACCACGAAGTACACGACGTTTCACAATGGTTTTTATACGCTAAAAGCATACTCCCTGCATACTCATAGTTACGATACTTTCCTATGCTTTATCCCTTTGTGTCACTTCGTGCCCTTTGTGGTTAAAAACATATCTGCGGCCATCATCTATTTATCAGTGCCACGTTGAATTTCTTGCTGTCTACTTTACTTCTGTGGCTTGTAATTTCACCACTCATAAAACCCCTGCGGGGTTTATTATGAGTACCTTACCCGCCGTACCGGCAGGTCAAGGCAAAAAAAAGCGGGTGCCGAAGCACCCGCAATCCCAACCACCAGGTTGTGTACTGCTAGCTTATGACTTACCTGAAGTAAATTCCGGGTAAGCTTCCAGACCGATGTCTGTAAGGTCGAGACCTTCGTACTCTTCCTCTTCGCTGACGCGAATACCCATCACCATCTTGATGACATACCAGACGACAAATGCCGCTACGAATGTCCAGGCGAAGATAACAAACAGACCGTAAAGCTGTGCACCGATTGTCGCATCAGGGTTTGTGATAGCAACCGCAATCAGACCCCACATACCGACAGTACCGTGAACCGAGATGGCACCAACCGGATCATCAATCCTGAGCTTGTCGAGACCAACAATCGAGAATACAACGATGACGCCACCAACTGCACCGACCAATGTTGATGCAAGCGGGCTGCCGGCAAGTGGTTCAGCTGTAATCGCAACAAGACCTGCGAGTGCACCGTTAAGAACCATTGTCAAATCAGTCTTGCCGAACATCAGACGTGACACAATCATCGCGGCAATCACACCACCGGCAGCAGCCATATTCGTGTTAACGAACACTGCAGCAACAGCATTGGCTTCATCAACGTTTGACAGGATCAGTTCTGAACCACCGTTGAAACCGAACCAGCCTAACCAGAGGATGAATGTACCGAGCGTGGCGAGTGGCATATTTGCACCCGGAATCGGATGGACCGAACCGTCTGCACCGTACTTGCCTTTACGCGCACCGAGGAGCAGTACACCAGCAAGCGCTGCAACCGCACCACACAGGTGAACAACACCAGAACCCGCGAAGTCATTGAAGCCAGCAGCATCAAGGAAACCGCCGCCCCACTTCCAGTAACCCTGCATCGGGTAGATGAAGCCAGTCATGAATACAGCGAAGATCATGAATGCCCACAGTTTCATACGTTCAGCAACAGCACCGGATACGATAGACATCGCAGTAGCAACAAACACTACCTGGAAGAAAAAGTCTGACATACCAGAGTAGTATGAACCGTCATACCAGGCTGCAGGATCTGTCTTCAGGACATCTGCTGCAGCATTGTCACCACCGAACATGAAGCTGAAATCGAAGGCTGGAATAATTCCATTACCATCAGCCGGGTACATGATGTTGTACCCCATGAGCATGTACATAATACTTGCGATTGCAAACAGCGTTACATTCTTGGTGAGAATTTCAGCTGTGTTTTTTGAACGAACCAGACCGGCCTCGAGCATGGCAAAACCTGCTGCCATCCACATAACCAGCGCACCCGATACGAGGAAATAGAATGTATCAAGTGCATAACGAAGATTTAAGATATCTTCCATTGTGCTAACTCCTCATATATTTCGTAATTACAGTGCTTCTGCACCGGACTCACCGGTACGGATGCGGACTGCCTGTTCAAGATCGAAAACGAAGATTTTACCGTCACCGATCTTACCGGTGTTGGCTGCCTTCGAAATGGCTTCGAGAACCTGTTCAACCAGGTCATCATTGATAGCGATATCGAGTTTTACCTTGGGCAGAAAATCAACCACGTATTCTGCACCACGATACAACTCGGTATGGCCTTTTTGTCGACCGAAGCCTTTCACTTCAGTGACAGTGATACCCTGCACGCCGATGTCAGACAGCGCTTCACGCACGTCATCCAGCTTGAAGGGTTTGATAATTGCACTAACCAGTTTCATTGCAACTCCTCCCGTTAGTTATGCCTGCCCCGAAGGGCAGGTGTAACCGTTTATAGAATAATGTATTAATTAGAGGCTCTTCGAAATTGTGAAGATAAACTTGCCATCAGCAATATTGCTTTTTTTGATATCTGTATCGGTGTAATCGAGCGCAAAGTCGAATCCCTTCCATGATTTGCTCAGACCAACTTTCCAGTCTTCGTAGTCATCAGCATCATCGAAATCTGATGAACCGTAATGCAAACCAAGTGCAAAATCAGCAGGGAGTGGGACATCAACACCAAGTGTTGTATAGGTGCTGTCATCAGCACCAAAGAAATCACTTGAATATGCAAGGCCAACCGAAACGGCTGCAGGACCAAAGTCATAGCTTAATGAACCGTACAATTCTTCAGTATCATTCGGATCAAAAGTTGTATCTGGGTAACGGTATGCAAGGTAACCAATGTCGTAACCCAAACCATTACTGAACTCACCGCCAAAACCTGCATAGAAATCAAATTCAGCTTCAGCACCTGAATAAAAATCACTATCTACACCCGAGGCCCAAACACCCAGGTAGAAACCGCTTGAATGCTCAAGGTCAAAGCCACCCTGAACGGTTGCAGCATTATCTGTCTGTGAAACACCGCGGAAGACATAGTTTGATGTCAGCGCGACATTACCGCTCGCTGACCATTCTGCTGCCGCAGTTGGGATCGCCATAGGTGACGCAGTCATCAGACCCGCAATCGCCAATGTGCTCAATTTTGTTTTCATGGTGTAACTCCTCAATTGTTCTCAAATACTTTTAGTAAAACGTTAAAAAATTCTTTCCGTGTGGTGGTTGAAAGGCATCCTAGTGCGCCAGTTCAGTGTATAGTGCATAGGCCGTGCCACCTTTTATTTATTCATAGATAACAAATAGTTAAGATATAACTAATATATTCATCGCGGTTTCTTTGCACCAAAATGGACGGCGTGAAAATATGGCGCACCAATATAGTGCGCTATTTATGTAATCAAATATTCGCGTTTTCAACGCTATCGGGTAGGATGAACTAACTGAAATAGGTTACTAACTATGAATGCAGACAAGTCTTTTATTGATGAATTGAGTCAGCAACTCGAGTCGGCCCTGCCCGCCGGATTCGAGCTCGCGCGTGAAGACCTCGAACGTATTATAAAGAGCAGTGTGGCTGCTGCACTTGCGCGTATGGAACTTGTCACCCGTGAAGAGTTTGACGTGCAGCGCGCGGTGTTACTTCGCACCCGTGAAAAACTTGAGGCCATGGCAGACCGTCTGGCACAACTTGAGCAGGATTCAGATAACACGTAATCTGTTACCATTATTAAACAACGCAGGCAGGATGCCTGTTGTACAGACAAGGAATCGTCATGTCACTCGCTGTCGTCTACAGTCGTGCCAGTCAGGGTATTCATGCCCCGCTGGTCAGTGTTGAAGTTCATCTCTCAAATGGCCTGCCCTCGCTTTCCATCGTCGGTCTCGCCGATATTGAGGTCCGTGAAAGCAAGGACCGCGTCCGCAGCGCTATCCTCAATTCACGTTTCGATTTCCCGGCAAGACGTATCACGATTAATCTCGCACCCGCCGATCTGCCCAAACAGGGTGCTCGTTTCGATCTCGCCATCGCGATAGGCATCCTGGTCGCCTCGGGTCAGATTGAAGCATTCGATCTTGCTGACTTTGAATTCATCGGCGAGCTTGCCCTGACCGGTGAGTTACGGCCTGTTACCGCGGCACTGCCGACAGCCATCGCAACACGCGATGCACAGCGACAACTTTTGTTACCCGTCAGTAATGCTGTTGAAGCCGGTCTGATTCATGATGCACAACAATTTTCTGCGCAGCACCTGCTTGATATCTGTGCACACCTTTGCAAGACGACACTTTTACAACCTGTCACAAACAGCGACTACACGCCCGTTGCAGACAGCCTTGAAGATATGTCTGATATTAAACTGCAACACCATGCACGGCGTGCACTTGAAATTGCCGCGGCAGGCAATCATAGCCTGCTCATGATCGGCCCACCAGGTACTGGCAAGACCATGCTGGCACGCCGCCTGCCCGGTATCCTGCCAGCCATGACAGAAAATGAAGCTCTTGAGTCAGCGGCTGTTCGTTCAATTGGTGGCCACCCTGTTTCCCATACGAACTGGTTACAACGTCCGTTTCGGGCACCTCATCATACTGCTTCAGCCGTCGCACTCGTAGGGGGTGGCAGTCAACCACGCCCGGGCGAGATCTCACTTGCGCATCATGGTGTACTGTTTCTTGATGAACTTGCTGAATTTGAACGACGTGTACTCGAGGTTTTACGTGAACCACTAGAAAGTGGCCACATCATTATTTCACGCGCAGCCCGACAGGCCGAGTTCCCGGCACGTTTCCAACTCGTTGCCGACATGAATCCGTGCCCATGCGGTTACCTTGGTGATCCGGATGGACGCTGTCACTGCAGCCAGGAACAGGTTGCACGTTATCGTGGTAAAATATCTGGGCCCTTACTCGACCGTATAGATATGCACATTGAAGTACCGCGCCTGCAACCCTCCCGTCTGCATGATCAACCTACAGGCGAAACCAGTACATCTGTTCAGGCACGCGTAAAATCTGCACGCCAGTTACAGCTTGCACGTTCGGGCTGCACCAACCAGGCATTGAGTAACCGACAGATTGAACAGTACTGTGTCTTATCACACAGTGACAGCGAGTTGCTTGAACAGGCCATCGACAAGCTTGGCCTCTCTGCACGTGCCTGGCACCGTATACTCAAACTGGCACGTACAATTGCAGACCTGGATGACAGTGAAGCAATACAAACTCCACACCTCCAGGAAGCCATTGGCTATCGACGTCTCGATCGCCGTCTGTCATAAAACAGTAAGCACTGCAGTCGCCGGTCTTTTTGAGTTATGATCATTCCTGTACTGGTCATTACTCACCCTCATATGAAAAAAATCCGTTTGCGTATTCCTGGCAGCCTCGGCAGTGCCCTCGGGGCCGAGCTTGATATGCCTGAACAAACCAAACCCCATGCCTGGGCTATTTTTGCGCACTGCTTTACCTGCTCACGAAACCTGAAAGCCTTTCATATTATCTGTGAGCACCTGGCGCAAAACGGCATCGCGGTCTTGCGTTTTGACTTTACCGGTATCGGAGACAGTGAAGGTGATTTTTCACAAACCAACTTTGCCACAGACATCGATGATATTGTTGCAGTCAGTGAATACATGGCTGCCAACTATGCCGCACCGCAACTTCTGATTGGCCATTCCATGGGCGGTACAGCCATGCTAAAAGCGGCAGAACGCATCCCATCTTGCATGGCAGCGGTGACCATTGCTGCACCCGCCGATCCAGGCCATGTTGCACGCCACTTTATCGGTCTGCGACCCGAGGTACATCGGATTGGTCACGCCCGTTTTACAATGGGGGGGAATCACTTCACGATTGGTGAAAAATTCTTCCAGGACCTGACCTATCCCGATGATGGCTCTGTGCTCGACTCTTTTCAAAAGCCTCTCATGATCTGTCACTCACTTGATGATGACATGCTTGATTTTGATCATGCTGAACGTCTGCACCGACATGCGGGTAAACCTTCGTCGATTGTCAGTCTCGATAACTCTGATCATCTTCTGTCACAAAAACCGGATGCCGAGTATGTAGCTGACCTGATCGCCGGTTGGGCGCGGCGTTATATTCCGTAAGACCGAAGACTAACTAGAAGAATTCGTTTCCATTAATTATTCAAGTCTGTAGCTCACAGAACCTCTACGAGGTTCATTGTGAGTACCTTAACCTTCATCCTGAAGGTTCAAGGCAAGAAAGGGCCGCCGAAGCGACCCTTCCAGATACAACATTGTGATAACGACTACTTACTCTGTTCTACCATGTAGTCAACAGCAGCCTTGATGGCGTCATCACTCATGTCAGCGCGACCGCCCTTAGCTGGCATCACACCAGTGCTACCAGTAAAGCCATTAATGGCATTACTGTAGAGCTTATCATCACCCTGGCCAATACGAGCTGTCCAGGCAGCCTTGTCACCAACCTTCGGCGCACCTGCAGCACCTGTGCCGTGGCAGGCAAAACAGGCATTCGTGTAAACATCCTTGCCACTTAACTTGGCAGGTGCAGCTGAAGCAGGCTTGTCACCGGCAACCTGAACCTTGGCAACAGGCGCAATGCGTTCTTCAACCGCCTTGTCCATCGAATCACTACCACCAGTTGCATCATCTGATCCGCCCATTGAGCCTGCCAGGAAATAAATGAACACGGCACCCACGGCCATGATGCCTACAAACTTCATCAGGGTGCTCAATACTGCGCTATCTTCTTGCTGTCCCACGGTGTTTCCCCTTACTTGAAACCAATAATCAGGCAGCCACTGCTACCCGCTAAAATTCAGTGCAGAGTATAGCCACATTAAGCCGAGGGGAAAACCACAAAATACTATAAACCCTGTAATTTCCGCATAAATAATGGAACAAATACGACAATCTAGGTATGCTTGCGTGCCTGAATTTTGCCCTGAACCTGTGATGACGAGTAAGGTTTCTGGATATAACGAAATTCATGAAATAATGCGCCCGTAGCTTGGTATGCCCCCTTGGGTACAGCTGGTGTCACAGGCGTGCTGGCTGGAGAAGCCAAGCTTAAAAGAAAAAAATAAGAATTAAATCTGTATATGCGCCCGTAGCTCAGCTGGATAGAGTGTTGGCCTCCGAAGCCAAAGGTCGTGGGTTCGACTCCCGCCGGGCGCGCCATTTTTTATTTGATTCCAATCATTATTGCCCGTCGGTACCCGCCGCACTGCTCGCACGTGTTCGTGCTCACTAGCATAAAGGCGCGCCATTTTTTATTTGATTCCAATCATTATTGCCCGTCGGTACCCGCCGCACTGCTCGCACGTGTCCGTGCTCACTAGCATAAAGGCGCGCCATGACCACTAGACAATAAACAAATCGTGGGACTGCTTTTCTTTATCCTGACTTTCGGCAATATCAATATATTCTATCGGACGTGATACAAAATAGCCTTGCACGGCATCTACGCCGGTTTCTTTCAGCATTGCCAGTATTTCAGCATTTTCTACATACTCTGCAATTGTTCGCTTACCGGTTGAATGTGCAATTTGCACAATCGAATGAATAATTGCCTGGTCAATCTTGTCTGTCAGCATCCCCTGGACAAATACTCCATCAATCTTAATTGTATCGGTCGTCAGAAACTTCAAATGAGAGAAGGAACAGAAGCCGCTACCAAAATCATCCAGCGAGAAACTACAACCAAATTCTTTCAGCTCTTTGATTAACCGGCTTGCTTCATCAAAATTTGCAATCGCTGATGTTTCGGTAATTTCAAAGCACAGCTGCTCTGGCCTGATGTTATGTTGTTTGATGATATCTCTGATAAATCCAGATAATTCCCTGTCCTGCAGGCTTTGGCCAGAAAGGTTAATCGAGAGACTAACTTTATCAAGCGCTTGATTATCTGATAATTCTGCGACGGCATTTCTAATCACCCACCTGTCAATTTCAGGCATCATGTTAAACCGCTCTGCTGTTGGCAAAAAGGCATCCGGCGCGACGATAGAACCCGTCATGTCGCGCAACCGGATCAATACCTCATAACAGTAACCTGGATCATTGTTCGTCTTTAGCTGCTTCCAGATGTCACCCTCTTCAGCAGGCAGATTTTCGGTATCGATCGAACCCAGTGGCACTATAGGTTGGAAATGTAATTCAAAATCATCATTAATCAGAGCGTTACGAAGTTTTGTCGACCAGCCAAGTTCCATATCCATCGTGGTCTTTTCATCGTTCTCACTATCATAGACATGCACAACATTGCGGCCACGACTTTTCGAGATATAACAGGCAATATCAGCATTTGCCAGTGCATCACCATACGAAGCGGTGTCCTTGTCCAGGACCGCAACACCGACACTTGCCGTAATATTGTAATCCTTACCCTTATAAACGAACTTAAACTCTTCAATGAGTTTTCGAAACTCATTGGTCAACTCTTCAATATGATCAATATTTATATTACGTAATATAGAGGCAAATTCATCACCGCCTATCCGCGCGTGTATATCTGCCTTACGCATACGCATACACAATTCTTTACCCAGTTCGACGAGTAGCTGATCACCTGCTGCATGGCCA